>Ga0210059_1002061_pt1 | contig 31108 bp, 17 predicted proteins | sample Ectturendosymbi2_FD_188042 | JGI IMG/M metagenome (GOLD analysis project Ga0210059, IMG submission 188042) | Ecteinascidia turbinata endosymbiont from Florida, USA - Sample 2 (SPAdes) (version 2) | ecosystem: Host-associated > Tunicates > Ascidians > Unclassified | place: Key West, Florida...
ACCTGAAAACAGAGCCCCAGTATATGAAGACCACATGTCACCTTGCCCACAATCACTATTGATATTGTCTTCGTGAATTGAAGCAATCAAGGTCCATCCGCCGCCAGCTGCAGACATATCGCAGTAAACCTGAACAATGCAGGATTTTAAAGATCAGAAATGTTTTTCCACTCTCTTTAATTTTTGAAGTACAGGCTATTTTAAGGCATGAACGCTTTTTCATCTAAGATTAGAAATCGCTGAAAAATGATTTTCACCTTTGCTCATTCATGAATGTGAAAAACATGTTTGGCAAAACCCGTAATGTCTGTGGAAGTGCAATGCAAATGCTTTTGTCATAAAAAAAAATACAGCTGTTTGTAGAAAAGTTGATAAACCAAAAAAATTCATTTGAGAAGAAAAGAGACCAATTTGAAGAAAACGAGAAGAAATAGCTAGCCACGAAAGCAAATATCACAAATGAAAAACAGCATTATCAAAGTGTTCTGATTAATACAGAAAACAAACTTTAGCCTTGCAGCAATCTTCTGAGGAAACTGCCTGCTTTCTGCTTTCATTCTTCTGCGACGATTAAAACTTGCAAGCGTATCTATTTTTCATAGTTAATGACCACAAAGATGGCGGCAAGTAAATCAGTCACAGTTCCGCCTGTAAGATTTGTCTTACATTTACAGGACTGATGATGCGTTGGAAAACGCGAAACTAGTTTCCCCGTCAATAAACTGTTACTGATTTACTTGCAGCCATCTTTGTGGCCTTCAACTATGTTTCGATTAATATTGCAAAATGTGACTTATTTCACAAAAACGCTGTCATTGGCAGTTTGTAAAGCTGTAAGGGTACCTAATTTTATTAGGAGTTACCCTGATTAACCTTAGATTTTTCACCTTGATTTGAAACCCGCTTCTGAATTCCAGATGTATCTGTGTAATTATGGTTTTATTTACAGACCACCGGGAAAATTTCACCATGGACTAGAAATTTATTCATCTCTTCTGCCAGTTTTCCGTAATGCTTTTATGTTCGCCGCCTGTTTTACTTTTTCTTATTCTTAAGGACTCAGGTTAGTTACATCACGCCGATGTTTGCTATCTACTGCAAAACGCATTTTGCATCTGCGACGCAGATGACTCTTTCGAAATTCTCCAATTTTATTTGTTTGAGGTAATGTTCAGTAAAAACGGCTAACGACAGATCTGATGAATGTACGAACCCAATTTGCCCTGACTCATTACAAAAATTCCAAAATTTGGGCAAAGTATATCCTGCGCACTTTACGTTGTAAACACTACAGATTCGTTCCTGAAGGAACGTCTGCAGCTGACTTTCAACTGGTATCGATTGTTGAGCACGCTCGTAACTGCTGAAACGGAGCATGCCTCAACATGCCGAAAGACTAAAATAATTTTTTTTATGTCACAAATTGTGGCAAAACATGAACTCTATAAAATGTTGCTGTAGAGGAAAATGTTGAAAACCTTCGTGATTTTGGTTTTCTTTGACGTGATACAGTACGTTCTACTGTATCAAGAGAATGGGCCATCCATGCACAACACCGGACAAATGAAAAAATGGTAAATGAACTTTTTAGATTTTGCGGGCATTTCAGGCAAAACTGCCAACTGCAATTGTAACAACAGGAAGGGCAAGTTTATTTTATGAGTTTGTGATAAACATAACTGCACCAATTGAAATCGACGATACCACTAGGTTGTGACGATTCCACTAGAACCTTTGCCTCTGGTGCTTGCACAAAGATTGCACAGTAATCGCTTTTTGCCAGAAAAATATCTTGTTTTTTTGCTTTTATCTTTCACAAATGCAATCACCAGTTCACCAGGATCGATATTCATGTATATACTTCAGTGCAGGGTTACGAATATGAGACTAGCGTGGATTTTGGACCAACACAGTTTATTCACCTGATCTCATTTCACAAGAAAGAGAAATGTGTAGGAGTTTGGATTAGCCTCTAATGTGATTCTTATACTATGAGGGTTGGTGCGTCCCCGCATGAAATTCTAAGTTGACAAGTTCGAGCGTCATAGACAGCCACTTACTTTCGGTAAAAGCGTAAGCAAGGCAGAAGCAGCAAGCCATATCCTGAAGCTCAAAAAGTGCAATCAGGCGTGACCAACCAAGTTCGTTACCTTTACCTAGTAGCATATCTTAATGCTGCCCTTGCATGTATCTGAATGTGTAAAGGTATGGCCTCAATGTAGCGCGAAACTCATCGCTATACTGTTTTAAATCCTGCATATTGCCTATGTGGAGGTTATTATGCGGTAGACTTTACTGGGATGTTCTTTGTGTCTAATACAATTAAAGTTAACACCTTGATTCACTTCATTCTTTGAATCTCTTCCGCCACATTTTCACCATAATAAAGGATTAAAAATGGAGTATGTTTGCTGTTTGAAATTATTTGCTTTACTTGGATGAATACCTCGACATCAGCATCTACTGTAGTTTTCCCAACATCAGGGGTGAATTGCTCGTGATGGATTTTGTTTCTTTTTAATTGAGCTCAGTATCAATTTGTTGAAATTGGCTTTCATCTATGATCTTTTAATCAGTTCCAAATAATCGGGTAGAAAAAAATGCAGCAATATTGAAACAAGCAGAAACACCAGCAAATTGCACAAAAAACTTTTGAAGAAAGGCCTATGTTGCAATTCATAAACCAAAATTTACATAGCATCCGTGTGTAATAAACGCAGGGAAATTGGGTTCAAATAACTTGTAAGTGAAGATATTTGCACTCAGCAAAATACATTCGGTTAAAAAATGAAACAGGTACATACACTAATGAGATTTACAATTCCTATAGTCCATGTTCAGATACTGTAGACCAAAGATTCTCTTCTTATGAAAGTTTCTTTTGACACTGAATTAGCTATATTGTTTTTCAAATTATACTGCACATTAGATTGCGGATTGACATTTGTTACCATCAAATTAACTGACTTACATCGATAGCAGTTGAGCCTTGCGGTCTAATTTTGATTATTCCTGTAGACAATCCACGTTTTTTGGCGTCGGAGCAGGAAGAAGGATAACTTCCACCATTGGTAACATCTGCAATATGCAAAAGCAGTTTGCTCAATTTTAACTACTGTAGTATTTGCATAAAATGTAGCATTTCTCACATATTTTCTCAAAGTTACTTCAGAGAAAGTATTTATTTGTGCTTGTGTGAAAACAGAGAGTAAGATTATATATTAGGGTAATTTACATTAACACTCATTAACTATGTCTCGGTTTCAATTTCATGCATTCCAAATTTGAAACCATTGAACATCCAGTTGCTAATTCTAATTCATAATGGAACGAAAAACAATAATGAGTGGAATGAATCGAACGTGGAGATATTTTGCCAAGGTTTACTTGCTTTATACGTGATTTCTAGCTAATAACTTTTTCAAAAAGAGTGATGGTGGAAAATTTGCATATTCTATCTGCAAAGATGTCAGCAAACTCCTAATAAAATCCAATCATTTTCTGAAATCCCATGTCAAACCTGATCTTAAATGTGCTAGTTTCGTATAACGACATGAAAAAAATTGGCAACTTTTTAATTTGATTAACCATCGACATGTGAAGACACTATATCAGAGGAGCATTTCACCTAACAAACAATAACTTCCGCTGGTAGAAGTTTGGAAAAAACTCATCAATAAATTATGCTGGTAACATCCTCTCAATCATGGCAACTACGGTAGTTACACTGCACGGTTCAAGAACTTATGCACGTCTTCAGATGCTTCTCAGAATACGATGAAAATATACGCAAGAATACACAGTGATTGTGCTACGTATGTACAACAATAAAAGGTCATGACAACATGAAAATGCTGGATCTTGAACATCCTGTTGCCATTCTCAATAACTGCTTTATAAAAAGCAAATGGGCAAACTTTTACGAAACATCATAAACATTTCAATGTAATATCAGTTTGTATTTTCGTAGTAACACCTGCCCAAAATTTTCTTCGTGATATAGGCACCATCAAAACACGCAAAAAAGTGTGAAAATCACAAACCGGAAAAGCGTCCTCTTGATCCAGCAAAACTTCCCCTTTCGCAACTCTAGGAAAAAATATCCACCATTGAAATCGTTAAATCATTTTTATCATTGGTCTTTTGAACGAACGGAAGATTACTTAGAAGTTGAAAGGAAGCCGAAAAACGAAAATATGCATTGTACAAAAAGTGGTAGTGAAATTATTACAAATACAAGCATTACGACTGAAATTGTGTCTCACAAACAAAGATTTGATTTATTGACATTGAAAGACTTCAAGGAATTGATATGGACATGGCAAACTAGAGCAGCATATTTTTCTTGTTTTATATGGGATTTACAACAGCTTCATAGTGGCCTTTGTTGTTTACAGTAAATCAGATACCGAGTACTGAATATTGAATCAAAATACCATTTTCAATCCCCTCTGAAAACCTCTCGAAGAACTATATACTTGTAAATTTGCAAACCTTTTTGATTGTGACACCAAATGCAATTGTCATGCACAGAAGAATTAGGATTGTCACGAGCAAAGTCCCCATCACAATCACTTCCATCCTTTTGTTTGGAGCTGTTTGGTTTGCAGGGATTGATCCATCTAAAAACATTGCTTTATTGTTTCTGGACTTGTATATACTTGCGTTTTACTCAGTGAAGTTTCGTGTCAAGCGCCACCCACGTTTACTAGCCTGGTAAGGGTTTGTCATTTTCTACACACATGTAAACAGTTAAAATACTGCAAAAAGGATTTCAAATTTTGTGTTTTTGCTTCTAACAGAACTTTGCAAGAATTTGGTTTCATTGGTTACGTAAGAGATGTCTGCAAACAATTGGACTTCCGCAACAATCGTTTTGTGTTGATCATAGCTCGAAACCAAATAATTTTGAGCAAATATTCACCACAATTAATGTAGGTTTTTATAAAAATTTCAATTGATTTATTTAGTACATATGCTACCTTTGCGCAGCCAGCTGATTTAAACAAGATTTGAAGGAATATTATTAGGCAAATATAAAATTTACTCTTGGATTGATGCATGAATTCTTCGTATATTTGTTTCAGATTAGATTGAATTTTGAAAAACTTGTATATTTTGTACGCGATCGTTTCGCACACATTACTGACAACATATCACTGCGGATTTTATAACTGGTGCAGAGAAAAAATGCATTAACTCATCGTTTGCAGCTAAGCACCTCGGGCGAAATTTTTGATAACTTGCGCATTTGTGAGTGAGTGATTTGTAGCGTCACTTGAAGGTTCATCGGAAAGAAATCATTTTTCGCTGTTAGAAATCAACGTTCATACTTTGCAAAACACAGGAAATGTTTGGCATTGTCAAACCCCTGGACATGACGATTTGTCGACAATCTTCAAAGGACACTTCTTTATCTCAAAGACTTTAATATAATATTATTCAAGTCTTCATCGCTTTTCAGAAAAATGAATGTCCAAATCGCCTGTTATATTTGCTTGCAGGTGCAATAGGCAGCACTGTTGTCTGGAGGCACTTTGATAAAACACTTTTGACTGTGCTTTTAATATGAGACATCCGCTGTGCAAACTACATTGCAATGAATGAACGGAAAAATGGCAGAACTTAATTTTGCACAGGTTTCAATTGCAAAGGTGATAAATCTAAAAAAAACTTAATTTGAAGTAAGAACAGCTTCTATTTTGTCATTGTTAACTTGTCTGCAGATGTTGCCAAAGTGAAAACATCTTCATTCATCTTTGAATTGGTGCATTTGCATAAAAAGTGTAATTTTTCTTGGAATATTCTCTCGTCGTCTTTTCAAATTATGTTAGTTAGTGCTTGTGAAAAAACGAATATATCAGTGGAAGGATAACCTACTGACGTAAGTGTATTTCAGCGCAATTAAGGTCCTCCAGAAAAACTATAAAACTATCCATGCTTTGGCAGCAAGGAAAAAAATCAAGAAAGCGCAAAGTGATTTGCAAGTTTGAATACCACAATCAAGAACTTAGGTACTGTAGTTGTCATGGGTTTTGCAGTTCTTTTTCTATAAGATAGGGTATTTGCGATAAACGCACGTGCAGGCATATCAAATGCAACGCGAAATCCTATTTCTGCTTGATACCTTAACTTATTCAGTGAATGCTCAAGACTGGATAACTTCAACAAACAATCTTTACCCGTGAAAACCATTAGAATCAAACTTTGTTATATGAGCAATTTTCCTGTAAATCTGACAAAACACAGCTATTTACAGTCTGTCAGCAGATGTTTTCACGTAATTTAAAACTGAATGGAAAACTTGCTTTGTTGTATCTTTGCCTTGTTTCCGCTTTCGTCTTCTTCTTTAAAGTTGTTATACTTCACCGAAGTTGATGCAAAACTTTCGCTGTTCATTTTTTTCAAGTCTAAGTGCACCTGTTATGAGAAAATGGAATGCCTTCATTTTTCACAAATTAATTGTTATACATCTTCCATAACATTGCCAAATGACTGCACCACCTAACTCAGGTTGTTTCGGCATGTGATTTCGGAAAATCTGATCGCTCCATTTGTAGACACGATATTTATCTTACAGTCGGTCTTCTTCATGATGTTTGACACAAGTGCATGACATTTTTAGCCATGTATGTAGCTTGAAGCAAGTGCAAGGTTTTTTTTCAGCTTCAGGTCAGATTATTGTTTTGAAGGTGATTATGTATCTGAGCTGGCTGGATTATCTGAACGTGATCAAACTAGGCGATAAGAGGTGATTTACATTTCGATGTTTCTGTCAGTTTATTCCCTCAGGCGAGCAAAAGACGCAGTTTGCTTTCTTGATTGCAATTGCTGTGCAAGTGTATCACCACTTACCTAACAAGCCATTGTTAAAATACCTCGCAAGCATTTTGTTATTTGCTAATTTGCAACAGATTTATCTTTGTGAGTAATGAAGATTAGGTGTTCGTATTTGGTTTCGTATTATCACTGAATCAGTTGGCTGTGCTGTTCGGGTTGACTCAAAACATGTAACGAAAATAATCTTCAGAAATGTAATTTCGTTCAATGATAGTTAAACGACTGAAGGAAGGGTTTTCTGAAAACAACTACCCAAATATTTGGCATTATTGCATTTGCTGGTTTTGCAGCTGCACATACCTAACCAAAACACTTCTGATCTTTCGAAAAGTTGCATTTTGAAAAGCAATGTACGACGTTCTATATCATCACGGCAGAAAATAAAAACTGCTGAGCATTTGTTTTTTGCAAATTAAGAAAAAATTCGGAACAAAGATAAAAACTTGTTTTCACCAAACCTTGTCAAATTTCCTACCCCAAACAATCTCTTTTTTAACAAAAGCGAGACGGTGGTGTCAGCTAGAAAGAAGACATAGTTTGCTTCCTACGTTCGTAGCGGTTCGTATTTCTGAAATCCGGAACAACACAACCAACTCATATTATGAAGATTAGTACTGGATAAGGAATTTATATATAGTGAAATCGTTTGTAAAAATCAACTAATTTGCTTTTGGATAAATACGTCATTACCTGAAATGTTTTCGAACTACAACTACAGGTGGAAAAAATTGAACGTGTTCAATTTTGATTTGGTCAACGAAAATGATTCTTTCAATCAACTTATATTTAAATCTTTGAAAAGTGTGGCAAATAGCGGCTTACATACGACACGCATTGTTCAAATGTGACAAAATGGAGTTGTGCAATGAATCATTGCCGCAAAAGCCAAAGATTTACATATTTCATGTAATTCTGCAATTTCACATTGATTCAGTCTTCATCAATTCGAACATGTCCGTTCTTTTTCATCCGATTTTGAACAATAGACCTATTGTATGTAGGGCTCATTCAAAGCAGTTGCTCATTGCACCTTGGTTAAACTGTTTGCAGAAAAACATTTTGGTAACTTCCGTTTGGTTTTGATCATTTTCATTCGGAGCCATAGATATGACATGTTCTGACACTGTTTGATATACCTGCATGGTTTTGCGCTGTGGTGGTTTCAGTTCCTACAGTATCGATTGTGAAAATTGACCGGACTCCTTGTGTTCCTCGTACATGAAGGAATGTATACAATATGATTTTTGAGACTGCAACGTGATTCCGCTTGAACACCTCTTTTGTATAAATTGTCAAATATGCCTGCACTTGGCACTTGCACGATTGGCTTCAGTTCTATCGTAACTGGATCAATCTGAAGAAATTCAGCACCTACAGTTCCACCTACCAGTGCTGGTGATACCCAGTGTGGTTTCCATTCTGGCCCTGAAGCTACACAACAAATTTACACTCTCCAGCATATTTTCGAGAAGCATTGATATTGTATCAAAGATGTATACTTTGTTGAATCGAGACAGTATAGTGGATGCGTTAGTTCTTTAATATTTGGTGCTGCGTGATTTCAAGCAATATTCCATTCGTGATTCAAGGCAATGTACTTGTTTGCGAACAGTCCAACAGTTGACACGCTGGTCTGCAAGCCTACATCTGCGCAGTTGGTAGCTGTTTCTTGTGGCGCATGCGAACAACCAAAGTTCTTGTTCACCGTTAGTCTGCATTGAACCATTTGTATACCACGAACCTTTCAACGTTATCTTGTATTGACATCACATTCAAGTGTATTAAAGATTGTTTTGTATATCGGGATATAATCGAAAGAGGCAATGAACCAAAGTGCTAGTGGGAGAGTAAAGGCACAAATTGGTGAGAGCCTTTCATTCACCTTGCATTGACTTGGCAAATTCAAGACCGCAGGTTGCTTTGTTGGGAGACTGACCTGTGCTACTGCAACAACAAGGTTGATCCTTCAATTAGTAGAGATCTCTTTTGAATCTTAGCGAACGACGACCTACTACGTTCGGTTCCGCAACACATCATCAAGAACCCTACATTTGTTCCCAGACCTTGTGATCTGGTCTCTGTTTCATGTTTCAAGCAAGCTCTCCAGTTTTTCCGTACGCTCTATCGTCTAAAATAAACACTGCTCGGATCGCTTCACTAATTTCTTCGACGTGCTAGCTGGACACCAACGTTGATACGAAGTTACAACCTTACGGGATTCTTTCCTACTTCCGTTCTTGAAAGTCTCTGATGTTTGCTTTGTACGCATCACACATAGATTCTTTGCTGAGAATGGATAGTATGTCGCAGACAGAGTAAGACTGTTTCACTTTTTTCAATTAATCAGCTCGTTTTTTTCCCATTTGAAGGCCAAATCGAACTGTTCAAAAACTACTTGAGCTTTTTGTACCCACACTTTTTTGTTGTTTTTTACACCCACACATTTTTGTCATTTTTACACCCACACCTTATTGCATTTTTGTTGCCACTCAGATCGACATTTTTGTTGCCACTCAGAATCGTACGTAATTAACTCTTACGTACGATTTGATACCGCTTTCAAGCTGGTACAACCACATGCAAATGCTGAAATAAAAATGCAGTTATGCAAACATATTGTGACCGATAAGCAGATTTGCTTGCTCTGCTGGTAAACGCAAAGTTACTGTCTTTCGAATAAACACAGTTTTTTGCTTCAGTGTGCAGTTCTTAGCAAGAGATCCAGGCATCCCAATCTTTGCTTTCCATTTGATTGCAGTTCACGAGCACACTGTCACGACTTGCTGTCATTGACGCATTTACGCATAGGACAAACAGGCCATGGCACAGGGTCGACGCTTTGGGACCAGGCACAACTCTTTTCTATGACGTTTCATTACAAACTTAAAATTTACGAAGCTGCGCAGAAGCATGACTTCACAATTTACTTTGAAGCGACGAAAAAATGCAAACGTCTAGAGACTCTTATCAGTACGGTAAGAACACGAAAATATTCTTTGCTACGCAATGTAAGAAAGACAATGCTGCTTTTCATGGGAGTTGTGCCATGTCTGGTGGCCGTGCGTTGCAGCGAGCTATTTGTCAGTGGAAGATTGAACATCAATTAATAATGTGCTGTGTAAAAGGCTTCACATTGAGAAACATGGCTGGGCGTGAGAGGGATGCAGGCCATCTCTAAGAACGCGGTATTAATAAAATAATGAAAAAGAAAGAACAGGAAATAAGAAACGCAATGAATTGGGAAAAACATCAGGGGATTTTTGCATGTGATCAGCCCAGTTCTCCGTTCGTAGTAGAGAACAGTGCTTCGGCAATGGTTGATGAGAGTCGCAAGGAGACTGATCTGTTCGAGCAAGATGTTAATGCTAAACACAAGTATGGGGTAGAGCATAAGACAGCAAGCGTTGTTAGTGCTGTATGAAGCTTGAAGATTTTCAAGATTTTCCGTACAACGTTAATCTCGAGGGAATAACTGTAGAGGATCATGAACTATGAAATCTATATATCCGCATGAAAATATATACTGGATATCCAAACCATAAAGCCAACAAAAATGGTAGAAATAACGGAAATTCAACGAAGAGAACTGATCTACACGAAACGGCTATAAATTCCATGAAAAGATCGCATTGCCATTTGTTCTTGAAACAAATGTAGGAAATCCGTTAATTTCTGTTGAAGATCTAAAGAGTATCTAAGGCAATCCTAGAACCAAAATCTTCCCCGCAAATAGGTGTAATTTTGAGGGGGCAATACACATAAGAGGAGCATACTTTTGTGCTTTAAAACAAGTCACCAAATAGATCACACCTGCGGTGGGGCCCCAAACAGTAAGATGGCCTAGGACCCCGCGCTTCCTAAATCCGCCCCTGCTCGTAGTTAAAGCTACTTTTAAGAAACGGATTGTTAAGTCGAAATTCGATTGATCACAGGGCACTACAGGTTTCTTACGATCGGGTTTGCCTATTACTTCTGTTTCGACTTCACCCAAACCTTCCTTCACTACTTCATTCTTTTTTCAACTCCATCCATTATGAATACTGCAGAACAGATTTCTTCCGCTGTGTCTTTAGCACCAGGCACAACTCAATCACATCTGACGACAACTCCTTCTACCACGCCAGTTCAAGGGAGTGAGGAGTGAGATTTCACTTGGTGGCAAGGTTTCCATTCAGTAATTTCTAAAAACCCCAGATTTTGCATGAAAAAAGACATTTATCTACAAAGAAACCCAGAAATGCTAATGTGCGAAAAGACATATGAATGCAAATACATGAGGTGAAACGGTGGTTAAAATACTGATTTACTTATAGTTCTTCTTTAGATTTTTTGTCTGCAGCTTGGACAATTTAACATTTGGATCAATTTTGCGTTGCCCAAAACGTTTTATATAACGTTGGTTGCATAAGCCATTTCTCACCAATTCAGGCCTAGGTGTCTATGTATAGCGGTTTTGCACGCTTCTTGACCATGCTCGTTTTGCCAACAACCTTTCCCAACAGTCTCGGTTTTAGTGAGTCTAATTTTGTTTTACATGGCCAATAAGTAAAGATATCTTTTTGCTGATGGATTAGAGTGTGGCAAAACCATACACCTGGTCATTAAATCACAAAGCATTAAAAGTCTGAATTATCTAAGCTGTCATTGATGTTACACAAATAATACCATAATCAGGAATAGATTTATTGGACAAGGACAGATCTTTAAACTTTCGAAATATCCTCCAGCTGATCTTACACAGGCATAAGATGGGGAAAATGTAAGGGGAAGAGGGCCGCGTTTGCTACTGAACGTGGATCATTTGTGAGACCTTGAGCTGCAGCGAAATCAAAAATTCCTAAGCTGGAAACAAATTCTTCCTCCCATGCATATTGTTTTTAATTTCCGTGCTTTGGATAACCAATAAATTCAAACATTCAGTCTTAATCATTGTTTCATCAATTTCAACCGGCGTCTGAGGCAATAACCTAATACACAGTGTACACAAATACAAATCTTTCACTTGTTTATGTAACTGTTTGTTGTTTATTCATGTTACCTTCGTTTTACGCGCAATTGTATGGCTGACTGTACTGAATCCCAAGAATCCTAGAGCTATTGATATTGATTCTGGTGTGAGGTTGTGAAATCGACTGAACACGTTTTTTTCAACGATATGAGTACTTTTTACCTAATGATCACAAGCGAGCACTGTAAAGACCCGAAAATATATTTTTGTTTTAATGGTAGATTTGCCGTAGCTATTTTCCGAATTTACATCTTCAAAAATAAACACAATTTAACGGCAGTTTGCATACGTAAGCCTAGGCACCCACGTAGACTTGAAAAAAAAACACTTTTAGGTAGACGAGCTCAGCAATGGGAGCCCTGCTACGTGGAGACACAGTGCCCAGCAACAGTCATACCGACACACATGCTTTAGCAGCTCACTCGGGTTTCTTGGTGCCACCTTCTGCTGTGCAGCACATCTGCTCCCAATTTGGAAAAAAAATCAGGTTTAAAAAGATCAAGAATATGGCAGCAAGAATAAAGAAATGCCAAAAATCCCCTTCGAAATCGATACAGAAACAAGATTGTTGAAGGTTGCAAGAATCATCATAAATGGTGTTTTCCGTATGTTGTCCTAATGATCGCAACCATAGAACTTCCCCGAAAGTCGGCATCTATCTTCCAAGCTGGAATTATGTTATACCATGCGACTGTCTGTCAATGCATGTCAATGATTAAATGTACATGTAAGTGTGTGTTTGTAGTTTAAGCTTTACCGCTTATTAGTTCGTGAATACGTTGCTGCTACGGTCCAGTTCTTGCAGAACATAAAAACAATTTCAGAAGAAGCAGACAAATCATCGAACTAAAGTCTATCTCCAAAAACGAACTCCTCAGAATCCCTGGTGTCGTCATTATGGCCACAATTAATATACCGTCCTTGTCATGAGTATGTGTCGATCAAGGGAGGGTTATGGCAAACCGAAAAAGACTTTTCTTTTGTCGAGTTTTTCTTTTCCTCTTCTTAGGGAACATTGCTGTCCATGACAATCAAACGTTATGGTCATTTGTGCCTGTCAAGAGAACCTCTTCACAATTTGATCATTAGTTCCGCAAACTGTACCGCGAACCGTAACAGCCCGTCTTGCTGTCGGCACAACCTTTCATTATGGAAACCTTGTCAATCATAGTTAATTTATGGGGCATCTGAAAAATAATATCAGCGTTGTTTGGGTGACCCCGTGTTTGCTATTTTAAAAAGTATATCTGGCGCAATTAACTTAACACCGCCAAATAAATCTATCTATCTCAGGATCCGGCTGATGCTGCTGCTTGTCCAACTAACTAACAAACGTGTCAAGAACACAATCCCGCTTTTTCCTTGCAAAATTTACGCAGTCGCGTGTCTAGGCACAATGGCACCCATGGTAAAGTTTAAATGTGCGCCCTTTTTGATGATTTCGTATTTCATATAAGACAATTGTTGCGAAACCTAAACCATGAAGAAAATAAATGTTTCAAAAGAATAATTATGTGCTTAGTTGTGCAAATAAAACAAAAAATTATCCATAAGGACCGTAGTATGTTTCTATACTCATTTATTTTTAGTATAATGAATATCAAATCGTTCAAACAAGAACGTTATCATAGTTCATACATACTATTGGCTGACCAAATTGTAACTCCTGCACAAAAATCGCATAACGTATTGCAACTGCGAACGACAGTTTCTGTTGAAATGAAACACATTTTGTTGACATTAGGTAGATGGATAGATAGATAGATAGATAGATAGATAGAGAGTTTATTGACTCAAACCTTAAACAATTTCATGAAAATTAAAGTTAAGGCGCTGGGACGCCGAAAAAAACGGTTACGCAAGTTGTCTCGTCGGGCATCCCTCGACAGCGTCATAAAATTTTGTTATAGTTTAAGTACAACGTGAAAGGACTAGGTCATAGATATGCCAAATGAATATGCTTGTTCTGTCACAATGTCTGAGTGTCGTGTTGTGTCACAATACAACAGTTTTGTCGTATTGCTTGATGACACGCCCAAGCTCATTGCATTAGATAAGGGCACTGCGTTGATGCAGCTGTGCAGTTAATGGTTCTATGGGGCGTAAAATAGAGGTTGAAGAAAGTACTAGTCACAAATTTTGATTTTTACCAAGCACTTTTTGCGCCCCCGCCAAAGCGGCGCCCGTAGTACGAGCCATGCCTACCAAACCCCAGATACGCCACTGCCGCTACCTGGTCAAGACGATCAGGTGACAATGGATTTCTTGCAGACCATTAGTTTGTGGTTGCAGCAGGCAACAGTGAACTACAATCAGACGCTAAATATTGGTCAGTGCGTCTCACAAACTGAGTCGGTGTCAAAGACAACACGTCACGATATCCTGACGTCTCAGAATGACACAACTGCTCATTTGATGCACACCTCTGTGGATGTTCAATAACGTGACACAATTTTTTTCGCCCCAGAATTCTGCAGCTAACAATATACTGACGCCCAACGCTCCGTCTTCTCATGTTTGGTTGCCTACGCCAGGTTTGCCTGTCTTCCATATCCCCACTGCACATTGTCTTCAGCAACAAACGGGTGTTCCCGAGCCTTCAACTGGTTCTGATCTTTACAACGTAAAGCAATCACTAGCACTCAAGCTAATCAAACTTGATGAGAATCATATTTTCGACGTCGTTTGAAAACGCTGCATCACGTTTTCGAAGTGGGGGTTTTTCTACTGAGGAAGACGATTCAACCTATTTCGTGATGCTTTGTCTGACGAACACGCTAATGCTCTGGAAAGTTTGTTTCTCATGCTGCCAAAACTCATTTTCGATACAGCCACGTCAAGCACGCATAAATCAAGCGGAAATGAACGTCGTGCTCATCTTCAGGTCATGACTGGGAACACATCCCCTGAAACATAATGAAATTCGAGATGCGTTTTTGCACGTTCTGCCAACAGAGCTCTCCTGGGAATTAAATGGCTTCCATGAGCGTGATCTGTTAAAATTGGCTGCTGATGTTGATGCTTCGATACACGATTCATGTAGACACGCCGTATATTAGCAGATTGACAGCGCTGGTTCATTTCCTACTCTATTTTCACAATGGCAATCTGTCTTTGCACAGCGGTGCTTGTCCCATGGACGGGTCTCTGGAAAAAGTTTGGTCGGGTTGCAAAAACGTACGCTATCTATTGGAAAAACAAGGCTTACACAGTAAGCGTTGACCGTTTGCAGCCAGCTTACGTCTTAGCTGAATTTTTCGAGCAGCCCGTACGATGCGCTTAGCCAACTCGTGCTGTTTCTAGCTCTGCATTCAGCATTCGACGTGTCACTCCTGCATCGCGCAAGTGTGTCAAGTCGTCTTCTGTGGATACACTTTGTGCAAATCTTTGTTACTCCTGTGCTTTGCAGAAAGCGATCAACGACTCGCCGCCCACGACGGAGTCGCTTTTTCCGATCAAGTCCACACGCACACGCGGACACGCGCGGTTCGCCGTCCTGTATATTTCTGTCCATATTGGTGGATTCCTCTCTTCCAGTACAAGGTCAGCGAATTTCGACATCGTGACACAGAAAATTGGAAATATTTACCAATGATTCACTTCATCTTCTCTTGACCCTTCTGACGCTTCTCTCCTATTTTTGGTCTGTACGTTTACCTTATCTTCCCATTTTATGCCATTTTTGTGTTCGTTTACGTCCTCGGGTCCGAGCCTTTCGGGTTTGGACAACCAACAATTTCATTCGTCAACGCATCATACCTCATTTCACACTGCCGGCATCTCAAGGGTGGCTGACCCGGCAGCTCAACCTGAAGTTATGGAGTAACAACCCATTCCCCGCAGTGCTCGTGAACCTTGCAGTTGAGCCCCGGGGTGTTGAAACAGACCCATTGAATAAAGCCTAAACATTTTGCTAACCTCATATCTATTTGCTTTTCGTGCTGCGTTTTTTTGCCCATAATTCCTTTATTACTATACTCATCATATACCCATAATTTCCATTGCATGTATCAAATCATTGTTCGTGTTGTTTACTTCAATGTAATTTTGCGTTTTGTGCGTTCTTGCTGAATTGGCGGTTTTGCGTTTTTTTGTTGCGGTTCTTTCGTTCACGCGTTCTACCGCGGCTTTTGTTTTTTTTTCTGCCACAAGGCAGAGTTTGCTGTCGCAAAACACAGATATTTTCGCGGCTCTGTGGCATTTTGAAGTGTTTCTTTCGTGTGAGTTCAATCTCATCGTCCCAGCCAATGCGCAACCATTTCTGCAACCGCAAATAAAATAAAAACAGCAGATCCTTACCCAGCTACAGCGCAATTATTCCTCGTTATGTTGCTTCATACCTTGCCTGGCTGGTCTCGCAAACGCATCAAGGCCATTGTCTCGAAGGGAGTCATTCTTACATATTGGATACAGTAGTGCTTTAGAGTTTTGTGCATTATTACTACCTGATTTCAAGCAATCTTCCATTCGTGGTTAAACGCAAATTGCAATGTACGTATTTGCGAACAGTCGAACATTTGACACGATAGCGTGCCAAACGTACATAACCACAGTTGGTCTTCTTCCCGTTGCGCATGTGCACATTCAACGCTCTTGTTTACCTTTAGTCTACATCTACACTGAACCGTTGGTCTGTACGAACCATCGATGCGTTGTTCTGACTTCACATTCAAGTGCATTGAAGATTTTTTTTTGATGTCGGAATGAAATTGAAAGGGAGAGTTATACGACAAAACTGTGCGAGCCTTTCATTCGTCTTGCCGTGATTTGGCAACTTCAAGACCTCAGGTGGCTTAGTTAGGAGACTGACCTGTACTCCTGCAATAACTGGGTTGACCCTTCAACTACTAGGGATCTATGTTGAATTGTAACGACTGACGCGCCACTACATTCGGTTCCATCGCAACAACACCAAGAACCCTGCACAAGCAAACGACGAAGCTCTTCGTGAAAAGTCTTGGTAAGTTATTTGGGAGTACGTTGTTGATGTCCCTCTGGTGCTATGGCCGTTAAATCACAGTGTTGCTACTCAGAGGTTTGTGTCAACGGAGCTTATCACAACTGTTCACCGTGGGTGCTGAACTCTAACAAAGGTGTGTACTTCCACTACTCTTCTTCTCGATATATTTTAATTGGATATAGAGTCACAAGTCAGACCACGGGTGTGCCAGTGTTGGAAGATACATTATCATCCTATTGCTTTTTGCGGACGACTTGGTGCTGCTTGTATCATCTGATCAGAGTTGTCAACACGCAATTGTTGGGTTTTCAGCGGCGTGCGACCTAGCTGGAATGAAAATCAGCACCAAGAAGTCCGAAGTATTGTGTCTCTCCAGAAATCTAACGCAGCGTACTCTAAAAGTTACCGGTAATATGCTTTAGAAGGTGGAAAAATTCAAGAATCTTGATGTGGTAGGAATCATGGAAGGAACAACGAGATTGACATGCAGATTACTAAAACAAACGCCGTTCTACGTGAGATTTATCAATTTGTGGTAACAAAACGTGAGCTTCAAAGAACGCAAAGTTGTTATTTTTATGTTGTTAGAAGCTACAAGGTCAACTGTTAATTTGTTTGCGGCCAGTTTGATTGTCTAATCAAAATCAACTTGATTGGTCTTTAACACTGAACGACTGCGACAGGCTCTACGACAGTGTGTGGGACTGGTGCGCCGCACCACGGTCCGTACGAGGATAGGGCGCCCATGAACTTCAATTTTCACAATTGAAATGGACAATTTAGCATAAAGTGTTTATTGTTACAGTTTAATTTGTAGACTTGTGCAGATTAATTGACTAAAGTTGTCGTTTCACTGGCTTGGTGTGCATTTTGGAATATCTCTATTGCCCCTGTTCCGTTGTTTGCTCAATGCATTAAGTACTTCGTGACGTGTCAGAACAGTCAAAATTTGTTTCATGACATGACATGGGACATCACTGAGAAAAAAAGGTATTTCAAAATTATATTGGATTCGGTCAAAATGATTTTCTAAAGATAACTTTTAACCGCTACGTGCAGTCCCATGTTAGCAAAATCAAAAAATCAATTTAGACGGCTGGTTGTTCTAAGTCCAACTTCAAGAAACTGCACAAACAAACTATCGAAAACACTGATGCCGAAATAAAAAGTAATCCCTGGTTTGATACTACAATCGGTTTTGAGATTTCTTTTAATTGAAAACTCTTCGAAAGTAGTGATTTGATAACACAGAAATCTTGTTAATCTCTTAAAATGGTGTATAATTGGGGCTAAAAGCGAGTGAAATGCCTTGGAACCAAAGCAAACCTGAGAAACCTGAGGATCTACGGGGGCAGATAGAAGTTTACGTGAAGAGTAGTGCAAATCCACCGATTGTCTGTCAGTGAAAATTAAGCAATTTTGTTTTTAATCTTTGAATCTCGGATTATAGAAAAAGTTGATAAATAAATCATTTATCAATATACTGAACTTGCGCTGTAAGCTGTCATGGGATTGCAGCTTTTGTGGCCAATATGGCCTTACTTTTTGGGAAAAATGTTAGCACTACAATAACATCCTCCAAATGAAAAGACGCATTTAAATATCAGGTAAGCCGGAAAACTCGGTTCTTCAAAGCCTAGTAAATAATTACTCCGGCTATTTGCATTGATAGGTCATTTCGTCATAATTCAAAGAATTGAGTATCCACATACCAGAATTAGAAAGTAAACATGTCTGCAAAGGTTCGACAGAAGAAACTAGTCTCACGGTGCAAGCAACACAATTGAATAGCACGGGGGTGAGCAATTCCCCACGCCTTTTAATGATCAAAAAACCCTCAACACATGCCCACGGCAGCTCCGGGGATGACCAAAAACAAATCAGAGTACAATCAACAACCATACAGGTACAAACTGCAACCAACACAACTCTGTCATTTTCAAGTGAATATAACGTAATATCTGTTTCACAGACTTCTATGCTATGAAAATATTTTCAAGCTATGAAAATATTACAAGCCCTAAAGCGTCATCAAACATTTCGATAGAAATATCGCAATATTTAAAATTCGACTTTTATTACAACAATGAAACATACCACAAAGAGCTAGGCCTGAATATCACCAGTTCTCCTGACTTGCCAAAACAGAAAATTGCAATGCATTCAATTTCACAGAAACCTTATTCCGCATATGCACAGCTTTGTAATGTGACTAAAATGTCTTTGTGGAACGTTTTCCTGCACAAAGGATGATTCCCAGACATGCGCTCTATCCCGGAACCCTACTGAAAGCCTGTTGACATAAGTCCGTCGAAGCAGCTTTTACGACTGTTTCAAGTGCTCCTAAGACATTCTTTTTTTCGAAGAGCACCTTTCATATCCACAATTTTTCAGATATTTTGGAGTATGAACAAACTTAATTGCAAACAAAAACGCGTTATTGTTAAATCGGAAATTCCTCCGTTGCCCATTGAACGATCAAGTGCTTAGATTGAACAATCGCGCATTCCACGCTTACCACGATTGTCTCTCTTTCCTTCAACGGTTTCTCTAAGCAGCCACTCGACTTGATTTTGTTGCTAGTGGCCTGAATAACCAGGTATACCGATTTACACGCGGTTCTTCAGCTTTATCTCTAAAGGACCTTAACCGCACTAAATCGTACTACTTGTTTCTCGTGTGTCGGCCGTTACTCCGACTTTTCGTGAGTTTTGACGTTGGTTCGCGTAAAGTCACAGAATTTTTAGGCGAGATTTTGCTCGCGTTCTAACAAATCTGAATTTCAGAATTTGATGTCAAATGACCATCAAAACGCATCGGAACTCTGGAACCGAGCTACGCACCCTGGAACAGATCTAGCATCCGATGATGTCACGCTGGTGATGCGCATTAATCGTCCTACTGTAAGCCGGTGGTTTTGTACTTCGATGGTGATGCGATGAGTAATTGGAGTATAGTGCGAAACTTCGAATTATATGTAGACGTTCAAGTGGACGGCGATAGGCAAAAGTTATCTTATTGACTGCAGCGTTGCAAAGCAACGCACGCAAACTCATTGAAGGCGGTAGTAGAGTGCAACCGCAGAACAGCTACGATGAGGTCTTCCGACTTCTATTCGAACGATATGACCTGTATCACCCATGCGTGCGAGAAAAAGGCTCCTAATGGTCTGCAAGTACGGTTTCAAGGACACGGAAGACCTGCATAGATTCACTTGATGCCTTCCGCTACGGCTATCCTAGCACGTTTCTTAGGGACTGTCATTTTGACCTCGAGTGAAATCGATAAATTTGCTGAAGTTGACAAACTTCTGACTCTAGTAAAAAAATATCCAATCATTTGTCCTTTTAAACATCTAGATCGTTGGAGACGTGGCGTTACACAAATTAACATGCGACGCTCCAGCTTGCCACGTTTCAATGATCTAGCTCACATGTTAGTAAACTACTATCTTGCCTTTGGCAAGATAGATAGATCAGAGCGAATTGCGCTAATGCGATGTAACCGGCTTTGCGTAAACTGTTTGGGTAAAAGGCATGTACAGTATTATGGCTTTCAAGTGACTGAAGACGTGCGACGACCTTACGTGGAACAAGTGAAAAACTACATCGAGAACGGTTATGCTCGAGAGGTTCCCGTTGACAGCATTCGCGTTGATACTGTCTGGTCCTTGCCGGACCACGGATTCAAGCACAAACCCTACAGTAAAATATGAGTTATTTTTGTTCTTACAGCCAAAGGCTTGTTGTTTAATGATATCCTTCAAGATCCATGCATAGCCAATTCAGTTCTTGGTGTTTTACATCTATTTAGAATGAAGAGTCTGAAGCATTAGTCAGTGATATTGCATTGACGTTTCATCAAATCGTGGCAGATCATAGACTGCGACGCGTTTCGTTTCTTTGGTGGCCCGGCGGGGTTGTGAATGAGCATCTGGTGATCATACATGAGTGTGCTGTCATATTGTACGATGCAGATCCAGTCCTGAACTTTGAAAATTCAGTCCAAATCCAACCATAGTCCAAGAATTTATAAAATGTAAAGTCTAAGTCCAAACAAAGTCTAAAGAATAAACACAAAAAAACGTTTTTTCACAACACAAATGGCTCAAATCTTTTCCATTAACTCAGTCCAAATCCGGTCCTGATCCTAGATTTTTGAAACGATTGACCATCCGGATCCAATACAAATCCTAAAAGCTTCGTTATGGTCCCAAAATATTCGTTAACCTTAAATACGTCTCAGACCGTCGAGCTGAACGGGCATGCGTTCCTGGAGTGCTGGACTGTACTTTGTGCATTGCGTTTAATACGTTCCAGAGTATGTTGGTATCATTAATAGCATTGCTTGACTGTCTCTGCTTTAGTTTAAATGTGGTTTTCACACTATGGATAATTCTTCATGACGTTTGCGTAGTCACGGTCCTGCCACAGCCGATGGGTTTCACTCCTCGACCTTCACAAGATCATCCAATCAGTTGTAAAGCACCCTGCCGATCGTTTGCCGCGATCGACAAACACCTGAAACAGGGTTCTAAATGCTCATAAGATGATTTCCCACATGGAAACTGACAAAATGTCGTGAGGTAATGACAACTTTCAAAGACGAAAAATATAAATCTGACATTCAGGATGAACTACGCTTGAAAGATGTCAATGTTCTTCTGAATGATTTGAAAATTGCCTCAAACAGTGGAAAACGCTGTTGAAAGTGAGGACATTGTCTGATTGTTTTTGACGAAAGATCGAAAATTGACGGAATGCATTTGGTGAATGTTCATCGCTTGCCAGGACGTGCTAGTGCATCGGATTCCAAAACAAGCAGCACACACAATAATCACTAAATTGTGGCAAAGCTCTCAAATGAAACATTTGTTTACTATTTAGAAGCTAGCCTTAAGAGGCAGACTGTTCCAATGCAGCATCACCAAGCATCTACCGCTGTCTATGCAGCGTCAACGCAAGCAGCTTCTGAAAAATGCGTCATCCATTTAAGCAGCGGGACAAAAATCCATTCGTGAATAAAGGTGTCAATCATTGCTTATATATAAACGGTGAGATCGTTTTACCCATTTGACAATTGGTCAAATGGACTCTCTGAGGAAACTTGCATATGACACTTGAATGCCCACAGCCTTTTTGCCCATAGTAATTTCAATGATCCCTATTCTCCGAGTGTGATTATTTGTGATTGCTTGACTGTTTTATACCGAAAAAAGGCATTAAATTACCTTATTGCAATGAATCTCACCGGTATGATCGTGATAAGGATGGAGGTGGTGTTTTGGCTTTTGACATTTCGGGTAATGCATTCGTAGACTTTATTTGGAAGGCGATCATTGTTTCCAGCTAACGTTGATATAGTTCTTTATAACATTACTGAAATGATAAATGAGTGTGCTGCATTGCACATTCCAAACAAAACTCTCATATATTTTCCCAAACACAACCAACCATGGATAACCAATGATCTAAGACGTCAAATTACATAGGGAAAATCCAAATGCCTAATTCCTGGTGGCACAAGACAGACAAGGCCAGCTTTAAAATTCGATGCAAAAGCTAAAAAAAAGCTGATACAAAGAAATTCGTATATCCAAATCCTATAACAGGGATTCCAATTGGAAGAAACTTAACTCTATTTCACCTGACTACCCTTTGTATTTTGAATTTCATTACCGCTTCTGGAAATCCAGCAAGTCTTGCAATTTCCCGCTTATCTCTAAGGGAAGAACAATTTATGATGTTAATGAAACGTGCAACCTTTTCAATATCTGTTTTGCTAGCATCTTCACGCTACCTGAGATTACACTTACGCAATGTAAATTTCCAAACAACTTATTTGTCAAACGCAAAGATCTGAAATTATTGGTTGTTGAACCATTTGATGTGTACTCGTGCTGTCAAATTTCAATCCCGCTGAAAGGCTTCAAAAAGCTGCCGAATCGCTTACCCACAACATGCAGTCAGTCATTCAACTTCGCTCAGCTTCGCATGTAATTTTATATTGGCAAAGAGAGCAATTCCCTTTTTAGTGGAAAACTACTTCGGCTTTATCTCTTAAAAGACAAGATCTTGCTATGATGTCTTGAATACCGTCCAATTACCTTACGTGCTTCGTTATCTGGTGTTTGAAGAGGATGTCAATTTGTACTCTTATCGCAAATCCAAGAATCTTCTAAATCAAAGAAATTTTTGCTTTCACAAAAATTAATCAAGGTTAACCTCACTCTTTACAGCTAGCCACGACATTTATCTGTTCATGATCACAACATCTCCACACGCATAGTATTTGTTGCTGCAGCAGACCCCGCTTAACAACGGACAATCAATCCGCCGCTTATCACATCTAAATCAAGTTGGGATAGAATTTTAGCAGTGACAAAAAAGGCCGGTTTGTAAATCCAAACGCCGTTTTGCAAAACCAGTATTCATTCTAGTTTCTCATTTTTTGTGACCGAACCACCAGAATTTAGCACGCGCAAAGCATGTGGAGAGAGCATGGGTTTCACGCAGGGAGCACTGTTTTACCACTGGACTTGATCAAACATACTTCAAAGAAATAGACTTTTTATTCAATTAAAAACAAGATGGATTATTACCTTAGAGACTATTCCGTCAAAATAAAAAATGTTCCAAGTTTCATGATGTAAATGAGTGTTAATAAATGTGCTTTATTGTATTTTCTGTTTACTTAACTCTTATTTTTGCAACGCTGGTCAGAAAATCCGCCGCCTATTAAATCCAAAACGCTTGGTACGGAAGTGGATTCACTGTATTCTGCCGGTCTAAGTATCTTAAAACTTTTGATCGTGTTGTTCACTCGCATCTCGCTATTACTGTAAATGGCTATTGTGGTTTCCATATTGCTTTACTTATTTGTAATTTGGATAACAGACCTGAAGTGTTACGCATCGACGCATGCACCTCTGAAATATTTTATACAAAGTGTTGTGTACCGCAAGGATCCCTTTTATGCATATTAGCGATCTTTCAGACAATATTCATTCATCTCTTTGTCTTTGCCGACGATACAACCTGGTATTTCCTCCATGTTCCCAAGCTTCTTACACCAAGTTTTCTTTGGAAGATCTTTCAACTTAAGCAACGTGGTCAGACGCATGGGATGTTAGTTTTGTTCAGAAGGCAAAAAAGTGGACCATCTAGCGATCTTGACGACCACCACCCACCCCCTTGATTTTCAAAAACATGCAGCTTCAAAAAGTTAATAGTTACAAGCATCTAGGTTTGCTTTTACAGAGTAGCCTCTCCTAGCATTCTCACATTTTAAGCCTTCACCAGTGTGCTATGCTTCATATTAATCATCTTAGTTCCAACGCAAATTTGGTGCCTTGGTTTGATCCAGTGCAGGGTTTCTCAAACTTTCCCTGAACATGTGAACAAGAACATGTACAACTTTGGCATTTCGACAGATGAGCATAAACCCCTAACATTTCGTATAACAAAAAAGTTAAGTAAAATAACAAAAATAAACTGAATTTTTCAATAGAAATGAATATTGAACAAACATTTTTCCCTGGAGTTTCTAACGTTAAACTTACCTTATCAGATAAGCGAATGTACCCCTAAGGATACATGTAACCCATGTTGGGAACCCATGCTGTAGTGTCTATGAAGCACACTTTCATTTTTCGAATTATTTGTTATGGCAGCGTTGTTCATAAAATTGCTCCCACTCTGATGCTTTGCTTTGGCATACTGTCCAGATAACTACAGCAATATAATCAAAGGATTGATGAAAATTGCAACCAATGGCGCGGTTTTGAAAACATTTATTTTGTAAAGCTCAGTAGCAGAAGAGAAATGCAAATTCTACTTCACTACTTTAAGGTAATGTTTGGTATGTCGTCACCAATACTGCAAATTCTCGCCTCAAAAATGTCCAAAGGTATGTCATCGAACATGCTTCGAGATTAGTTAAAATCTCCAGATCCCCTTTTCTGAAAGAACATTCGCTTGAATTCACCTTTCCGGAAAGTTGATATTTTGTGCAACGCATGCCTCTTGCTGTCAAATTGTCTTAAACTGCGTCTTGAGACGTTTTACCGTGGCTCAAAACAAAATTGTTGTGATTTTCGTGGCAGTAATCTCCGTAGTACAACTCTACGCTGTGGGCTGCGTTTGAGCCGAAGTGACCTGAACCTGAATAAGCGCACTTTCCGTTTGTGTTCGTGTTTTGCCAATGAAATGTAAGAGCATCGCCCTTTTTAGATGTTCGTACTGCATTCCGCGTTGATCTCTTGCAGTGTCCAAAAAAAATTGACGAATGAAGACCTGCGAGAAATGGGCGTCGGAAGAATGTTTTCCAGGGGGAGGTCGTTAGCGGATTCTCCTCAAGTAACTATAAAGATTTTTCCAGGGGTTGCCTCCCTTTACGACGATTTTTCCAGGGGTTTGCCTCCCCCCTTAAGACATTGCCTCCCCTTACGACGCCCATGCTGCGAGATTTACAGCAAAGTGCAATGCGGGATGGTGCAAGACCGTCTCATTTTCTGCTGTTTGGACATCTTTCGTTTAAACTTAAGCCCATTATAAATATTTGTAACGATGTCTCTAAATATTTGGAAAGTGTCAACCGTTTTAAATGGGTACTGGACTTCCTTCATAAATTCTTTGCTGACATTTTGATTCTTGTTCAATACTTTTGTGGATTGTTTGCCAATCCTGTATATCGTGCGTTTGTAATCCTTTGCTGTGCATCGTGTGTTTGTGCGGACGAATTGACGCGTGGAGGTTCAGGTTCCGGCCAGACGCTGGTTATCAAATAAATAAAGCATTACATCAACTAGTATTTCTCTCTGTAATATGTTCGTTGTACTATCCGCTGTGTTTGGCTGCCCCAGTTGTAATTGGTGCAAAGTTGTCGTTGCAAGAACATTGCAAAAGCTTTTTCATCGATTGAACGGATGCTTTCGGAAGCGTATGAAACACGGTAAACTTGATTTCTAACCTAGCAGAAATAGTTTACCAGGTATTTTAAACCTGAAGAATTTAGAGAAATGAAAACCTGAAAACTTCACCATTGCACTGATGGGTCATGTGGAGTTTATGCTGCAGTATGCTCTCTGCGATGTGTTGAGCATTCCAGTATGGTTTATTCTTGCTTCCTTGTTGGTGAAGGTCGAGTGGCACCATTGAACATATATTTGATTCTTCGCTTGGAATAAATTAACTGCAGCTGCCTTAACAATGCGGCTGGATCAGCTGTTGAATAGAGAGCTATTCCTGGAAAAATGCGTGCCTTTTTCTGGATGGGTTCTACGACAGTTTTGCAATTGCAAAGCCTATGAAAAAGTAATAAACGTTTTCCAGTCTTCTTAGGAAATCGTTTTCGACAAGGTCAGATAAAACGTTTCGCAATGGCGTTATACGCCTGCGAAGCTCAACCCAGTTGTGTGCCTATGACCGAAGCTTAAATCCAGCCGATTCTGAGTCGCGTGCATAAGCGTGAAAATAACATGCGCTTAGGGACGTGGTTGTGGCTCACATACAATAGACCACATTTTTTGTGCAACAGCGAAGATCGCTGGCCGACGTCGCCAATCCCACGGATAGCGGTAAACGTTTTTGTGGACGTAAAGCGCCATCGTAAGTGAAGGAGCGACGAGCAGGTTAATTCAGCGATCTTCCTCTGTATACGGCTTTGACGAAAGTCCGTGCCTGGATGCTTGGATAAGGTATTTTTGCTGTTGAAGGCAAATTTACGGCCTGACGAAAGGCTGTATGATTGGTCCTTGACTGTTGCACAGCTTTAAAATACACAAAGCAAACTGGTTCTGTGTGTTCAAAAGAGTACCTTTCATGTCTGATCTCTGGACTGTATGGAGGTCGTGATTCTTGCACTGTTAACAATGCCGCAATGAACAAGCTTGATCCAGTCGATGTGTAGACAATGATGTCAAGAGTCAAATGGAAAAAACTAAAACAAAGAGTCGATGTGCTTCGTTTTGAAACTTCCGATCATCTTAACCAACAACACGAATTGCACTGACCTGATAATTGTTCAACACCACCAAGTTGGACATTCCGGCACGGGGCACACATGTACCCCCTTGCGCCAGACATTTTGGGAAATCGAAGGCGGTGCAGCAGTGAGTAAAACGTATTGGCACTTGCATATTTTGCAGGAAGTGAAACGCATATCTAGGTCAACCGATCATGGAAGAATTACCAAACGGTTGAGTTCAACCGAAAAACCGCCATTCTCAGCAATTGGGGTGGATCGAGGTGGAAGAGATCCTCAGATCTTGCATTCTTACGACGGTCACCTTCGACCCCAATGACGACGAGCCGGTCACTTCAAATCATCTTTTGTTCCTAACTGGTACCTCGGCTCTGGCACAAGGTGTTTCAGAAATGGCGATTGTTATGTTCGATGTCACTGGCGGAAAATACAGTGGATGACGGAGGAGTTTTGGTGACGTTGGTCTCCAGATTATTTGCCTATTCTTCTGCCTCGAAAGAAATGAACCACAACGGAAAGACAGATTCAGCTCTGCGATGTGGTACGTATGGTCGATAGAAATTGGAAAAACATTTGTGTAATGGAAAGTGTCTCGAAAAACGAAAAAAAGTGTTTTTCGTGATAGTCGAGTAAACGTTCAACACGTTGAAGTAAGAAACGCCAATAAAACTTACAAAAGACCAAGTGCAAAACTTTTCCTCGTTTGTCTCTGCGAGGAAAACATTACAGCTGTGATGTCATTGTTCATCCTTCCTAAGGGACAGTAACGTTGCTGCGTTAACGTTAAGTAAGTTTGTGTTGCCAAATATTTGGTTCCTCGCAATATCACCTTTCATTCATTCATGGCTATGTTGTTACTTCAGCGTAATGTCTAAGCCGAACAGGACCGCTTCACTTTGAAAAGGCCTCTAACCGAAATCAAATCAAACACGAGCTTGTTTATGTACATTCTTATCGCGATATAATCATTCTGTTCGTGCTTTGCGGGGGATAGATTTATCAGAAATTCCTGCGTTGCCTGCTGAATGATCATTTGCTTTGATTGGGCAATCTCGCATTCCACGCTTTAAGTAGCCTCTTACACGAATTTTTGCTAGTGGTCTGAATCGCGTAGTGTACGGATTTGCACGCAGTTCTGCAGTGAATTTTAAAAGCGCACAGAAGCGTATCATTTGCCTTGCCGTGTGTCGGCTGTTATTCCAACTGTGTAAACAACGTTCAACCGTTACGGGTGTGCGTATTGAAGTACATCCAAGTTACGTCACAAACACGGTGCGAGAGCGCAAGGAAGTCACAATAATCAGGCCTATTTTATATCGCACTATCTTTGAGACCTCATTAGGCTACAAATGTCTAATACCTTTGACATAACTCACAATCAGGATGCATGTTTCAGCTGTAATGTTTACTAGGCTGTGGTTTTCTAAAAAAATTATTTACTGCTCCTTGCAGGTCTTATTGGAAAATATTTTGTTTTTTGATAATTTCGAATTGATGGAAGAAATGAATTTCAGCTGGATCGAACTAAGATTACGCCAGTTTTGTACACAGTTTGAGCAGGTTTCCACCGGCCTAACTTTCGAGGCGATTGATTGATTCACTGATTGATTGATTGATTTTATTTGTCAGCAGACACGACGTCCATAGTACAAACACACTCCCTGCATAATGCTGATTGATCAAAGGAGACAAAACAGAACGTTTTCCAACGTCGTTGGAGCCGACGGAATCACAGGATTACAGATACGTTTTGCAAATGTGTTGAGGGCAGACCACAGGGTTGTAGACATATTCTTAACACTATTGTCAGCTAACCCGTAACACTAGGCAGAGCACTACTGCAGAGTAGGGCGCCATTTCCTAAACTGGTCGAGTTTAAGCAAAATGCGAATGCGTTGTGGCTTGGCACGCCATCAATGAAGCAGAAAATGCAACGTTCGAGCACTCAGTCACAAAGTAAAATGCAATTGTAGTGTTCAAAGAATAGGGACGAATACAAACAATCTTACTGCATCAAACCATACAACCACAGGTTGTTAGACATTCTGCATCTTTCAAGAAACAGGTACATATTTTGAGCTAGAGAGCTGTTCAAACCATCTAAAGATGCGGAAGTCGTTGTAATTCAGGTTTGAAAAAATTGGGAAGTTTAGATTTGATACTTTTGTAGATAGAGTCATAATTGGAGTAGGTGTAGGGGGATTAGATGACGTCAACTGGCCCTGGGCCCCAATTTGCAAGAGGCAATATTTTGTTTCTTTTTTAAAAAAAACTAGGTGGACATCCACACCTTTAGAGCAATTATTTGGCTTTTTAGCCATTTTGGTTGGAAAGTTATGACCTAAAATCAGGTCAATTAATTAACCTTCTAAAAATCCCCTAGGGAATTGGCTAATTATAATTCAATTTTTGGCCACAACTTCCAAAACCACCAGCAACAAAACTTTGCAATGTTCTAAGTAGGTACTGCCAGTGGTCTTCATCTGTTTCAGTTCATGTTTCAGATTGGTAATCGTGCTAAGAAAAGCTAGGACCCAGCAAAACCTCTCGAAGATAGTGTGACAGCGACATCATTTATCAAGATCCATTACTGAGCGTTGGTGTTGAGCTCTGACATGCAAAGCTTGATGCATTCTTTGTACACTGTACTTTGACCTCCTGAAGATGCATTAGTAGATGGAAAGACGTGCTATATGCTGCTTCACTTGCTTCATGACGTACTTACCTCTAACTTTTACTAAATGTTGTGAAGTGCTTTGTTGCTTTAACATGGCGTTTCTTCCTGTATGGAACGGAGTGTTTTGGGATGGATTTACTTCTGCTACTTTGGCTTGTTTAAATTAGGGATACCACACTCGACTGGATGCCAGAAACTCTAAACCAGCTGAGAAAGTAACCTATTTCTAATAGCTACAATTTCTAATCGTATCACACCATCTGCTCCGGCTTTCTGTATAAAGAAATGGTGGACTTTCGGGTTAGATGTTGAGGGCGTGGTCATGAGAAGTGTTTAACTGTAACCCCAAAGTAAGGTAGAAGAGCTGCGATGGTAACCATAACCACTTGAAATCTGTTGCAAAAAGTCAGACATAACCCCGGAATCCATTACCAATGCCAGATATTTTAAGTGGTAGGGCACGCACGCCAGACACCCGAAAAATGTCTACCCTGAAATTGAGCTAGATCGGCTTGGAAGACAAACATTTTAAACCTGTTGCAAAATGTCCAGCATAACCCCAGGAATTATGGTTGTCAGATGCTTGAGAGAGTTTACGTCACCGATCATGTGATCAAGGGGATTATTCGAGGGCTTAAACCTCCCAACCAAACGTTAACCCCCTGAAATATAAATGGAAGCACTAGAACGCTGTTGCTTTTTCAACCGACACAATTTATGTTCTTTCTTTGAAGTTATATCTTCCAAAATATTTCTGAAATTGCATTCGGAAAAAGGATAGAATTAGGGAGCAGTTGGGTTTAACATTGAGTCACAAAAAAATTCACACTTTTCTCTTTGACTCGGTGATATATTGCTTTATCATTTTGCTCCATTTTGATGTAATAAACGCGTTTGAATGGAAAGTTTCACCATTAATTGTTTGGAGTGTTAATAGTGAAGTATTTTACATGCCTTGTGGGCATGGGCGCAATTTTGTTCTAAAATGCGGGGGGCAGCTTGGTGTGAAACCAAAGCAGTTATCGGGTCGATGCAGAAGTGACGTTTTTTATATACAGATTCCGGAACATTTCGTAGAGGTCTTTTGAGAGCAACACTGATCACGCTTTGTCCTTGCAAATTATGTACATATTAATATACTTGAATTTGTTGCTGGACGTGGTGCTGTAGTTCAGCCTGCTTCCATCAATATCGTATTTGGATACAAACAAGCACAGGAATATAATCGAAAACATCATTTGGGTTTTATCAGAGCTCTCAGTTGGAGTGCACAAAATGCTGAATCGCATTGGCCGCACGTGCATATCATTCGTACTGTAGAACACTTCACCTTTCACGCATTTTCTAAGACGTGTGGGTTAAAGCGCGATTTGATGCCTTGTTCAAGTCGCTTAACCTTACAAAGACGATAAATAATTTTCTTGCACATTTCCGTTTTTTGAAAAAGCTACAAATGTTTTTGATGCTACTGGGCATCATGCATGCAGCCCCACGCCTACCGAAATCTCCATTGATATCCTCTTGTTGCTTTCGGAAATCCCGAGCGGCATGTGCGCAAAGCTTCGCACCGTGGCAGCAAGCAACAATAGAGATCACCCGACGAGATCACTCTCGTCGTCACCGTTACCAAGCACAATCA
>Ga0210059_1002062_pt1 | contig 31107 bp, 14 predicted proteins | sample Ectturendosymbi2_FD_188042 | JGI IMG/M metagenome (GOLD analysis project Ga0210059, IMG submission 188042) | Ecteinascidia turbinata endosymbiont from Florida, USA - Sample 2 (SPAdes) (version 2) | ecosystem: Host-associated > Tunicates > Ascidians > Unclassified | place: Key West, Florida...
CGGAATTAAACACTGTGAAATCAGAAACTGTCCATCAGGTATTTATAAGTCGAAGCGTTGTGACACAAGCGCTTCTTATTTCCTATTGTTCTCTACCACTGAAAAATCACCTTTCACATCGGGCGGGTATTCAAGCACGGCCCTTATTTATTTTTATGTTCTGTTCACACGGGCGGCTATTCAAACAGTCCCTTAATCAAGATCGGGCGGTAAAACGAGTATATACGGTATGTGTTTTTCAGACCCTTTCACTGTAACCAGTGGAGTGAGACAAGGGGTATTCTCAATATCTATTCACTATCTACTTTGACGAACTCTCAGTTCTGTTGGGCTCCGTCAGAGCGCGATGCATTGTGGGAAACGTGGTTGTGAATCTGTAGATTTTTGGTGATGATGGAAGTGTTTGGTCTCAGTATTCTTCAACGCCTTCTTAATATTTGCTGTCATTATGCTGCTGAACATGAAATTGTGCTTAATCGTAAAAAGACAGCCGATGTAGTTTCCCCCCCTAAAAGTATAAACAGTGTGTTACAGCAGTTGCCTATCTCAATAGTGTAGTTGTTAAGTTTGCTCAACTACACTAAAGGATGGTAGTGACATTCAACAAGAAGTGGAAACACTTTATTGTGTGGCAAACAAACTAAAAGGCACCTTTAGTCAGTGCTCTGCTGCAATTAAAAAGACCCTGTTTCGTGCCTATGGCACGCTAATGTAGGCCTGCCAACTCTGGTGAAAGTACTCACATTCTGATGCTAAGAGCCTGGGAGTTTCCTGTACAACAATGCCTACCGTCTTTTGCATTATATCCCAATGTGTGTAAGTGTTCGGCGACATCAAGTTGCATATGTTGCCAAAACGTTTCATGCTTTGATAAGAAACAATTTGGATGCTTACGTTTAACGTTATGCATCTTCATCTAACTTTTTTATCCGCTCAATTCAAGTGACTGATGCCTTTTTACAAATCACCCATTTCTCCCCTGCGTGTAACGATTCTGTATGAGAATGACTGAACGCAATAGTTATGGTGCGTTTCTTCAGTGTCTGTTCATTTTCAGCGTTCTGTGTGCATCATCTCGCACCAGGGCCAGCGTTAGGTGGTTTCCCCCCCGAGCCTGGACGTTGGGTCCCCAATATACAATACATTGCATTTAGCAAACCAAAGATCGATTTATTCTAACTAATATTTATAAAAGTATGTTTCTACAGCATCAACACGACATTTACAGCAGGCAGACTTAAGCATTTGCTATATTTCAAGCTAGGAAAAAATGACTTTTCCCAAGTTTTAAAACATGCAAATGTTTTTGTCAACTCGGTCATACGTAATGTTTTTGCAGTTTTGCTTTCAATAGATATCATTGCCAGATTCGTTAGTCGTTAATCAGTTAGATCATCTGCGAAACGTTTTGATTAGCTTCAACTTGCTGAAGCTCCGTTCAGCAGTATTGCATGTAAAGCCGTGATCGGCAAACTTCCGTTATGATGGCCGCAAGCCCCCTTCCCGTGACCGTCCGCACAAATTTTTCCAGGGGGACAACGTCGACATCTTGCTTATTCTTTTTAGGTTGTTGGCAGTGAAATGCAAATGGACGTTCAGAAAGCGCATTACCCTTTCTACACCATAAAGAAAATGATCTATTTTGCGGTGATAGTCACAAAAAATGAACTTCGTTGGCAGCAATGCCAGGTATATGGCGGTAAATTACAAAATATGCTATCTGCAGATTTTTCAAGCAGGGTAGGCCTACTTCTTTACAAAGAAGCAAATTGCCATGGTGTTTAATGACACCACAATTATTAATTTTTTTAACCTAGCAAGACTTGCCAGCATCACTTGGCAACAAGAACTACAAACATCTAAACCAGTGTTTTTCAACCGGGTTCCGCGGAACCTCAGGTTTCTGCGAGTGGCTGCCAGGGAATCCGCCGAAAGACAGCGAATTTGTTTGGGATGAAATTCGCAACCACAGTTCTACGCGGTGGTAGCAATATAGACACATGGATCACTGTATGGGGTTTCATGAGCAACGCAAACATTTGCGGAACGTGCTCTGCAACAAAAAGTTGAAAAACGCTGGTGTTGTAAAATCTGGTCCAAACAATCAAATACCCTTGCAATAAATCTTTGCTTGTCTTTACTGACTTTTTCACGGTGAACGCTCATCCTATACATAACCGGACAAGCGTTCAGTCTCATTCTAACAATGGATTTTTCAAACTCGTCATGCCTTTTTTTAAACAATAGGCTATAAAACTACATAGTTTGCCGCTATCAGAACTCACTGTCTCCCTGCAATGAGTGCATTACCTGCGTTCAACGCTTGCATGCGGCAGAACGTCTGCTACCGTAACTTGAAGTGAACACGTGAAGATTCGTTGCCACGGTATTGTTACGCAATAACGCCCAACAGTAGAACAAGCTGCTTGCAAGTTTCGCAACGTGCCTCTGTAGGCAAAGTAGCGGACATGAGTGAAATGCAAGCTCGTGAGTCGTAACTGCATGACACCAGAACAGTGAACCTGGCTCTTGTGCAGTGTCAGTGTCGTACCGGAAAATAAACTGTCATTGCAATAAGTAAATCAACTTATTCGGAATTAAACTGCTGCCTTCAGGTTTCCTAGAATTTTTGTTTTTTCGTCCCAATTTCCCAAGAGGGGGGCGGTGAAACCGTTTTCCTGCCTTGCGGACGCCCATGACCCTTTCAGTCGTAATTAAATGCTTTTGCTTGTTTTTGAAGGCCCGATTTCAAGCTTATGTTGTATTCAGTTATCTATAACTGACAACAAATGTCATTGTCATGGTAATGTAATAAACACTAAAATGACAACATATGCTTTGTTATTGTCAAACAATCAATGTTCTGTAGTTGTTACAGCAGCCTACGTTTGATCTCGCGCAACTGGTGCAGCAAACGAGGCCCACGGTTTGCCGACCACTGGGTACAGCGTTATTTGTTAAATAACTGGATTTTTCATTCGTGTCTGTAAAGTGTTGAGTTTTCATTGGACAACTCTGATGCAATACACACTGGATATTAGAGGCGAGGGCTACGAATACCATTTTATACGATTGTTCACCTTGGAAGCCGGTTATCCTATTCTTGTACAGTGAAAGGATACAGCATAGGTCTACAATAGTGGTGTGACTGACGGGGTTACAAGGGTGAGAACCCTCCCCTAACAAGCTAAATGCAAAAACCGGGTCCCTACTTAGCTTATATTTCTGCATTCAGTACTCTTTTGGTTTTCATTAGGTTGTTGTTTTTTTGCATTTTTTGGAATTTTTTTCAACTGTTTGCGGTGATTTCGGGTTTTAGTATATAGAAATCCACATTCGGATGCACTTTCATTTGTCAACATTTTTCTGAATGTTGGCGAGTGGCCCCATACGGATACGATGGCCAGTGGGCCTCTTTCAGCTACATTTCCCACCCTGACTAAAAACTCTTTTTACGCCACTGGTCTACAACGTAATATTCCTGAATAATTTCTTACTAAGCTACACTAAAAATGCTTACAATCAACGTGGATTCAGCAACGTTACCTACACAACTGCCAGCCTCCCAAGGCAAATGCTGAGCTGACAACGAAGCTACCTACAATACAATTCGCAAAGATTGGCTTTACATAACAGGAAGGCACGGGTCGTGGGAAAATCAATTTTTTCCAGTGTTAAAAAAATTTGAATGTTGAAAAGGAAATGTGTGAAATCAGTTCTTGGTTAGTTCAGGTCTGGTGTGTCTGCATGCCGTAACAAAGGTACTCAGTCAGATTCGGGGCCCTTCTTTTTGTCCGGGGCCTCCCGGACCGGGGGCGCTGGGGGCCCTTTCTCCGGATTTGCCTAGCGCCTACCTTGCGATGTGTAATGCGTAAACATTTTGGTATCCTTGTGTTCTCTGACTAATCCTGTGATATGGATCATGTATTTGAGCCAAACGAATAAATAGAAAAACTAATATCAAAGTTAAGGTGGCGACTACGGTCCTGAGTATAGGTGTGTCGCAATTTTTTCCAGTTACGCTGCATGCAATTTTCCAGTTTTTTGTGCGACGTTCCCGCAACTTCAGTATAGCAAAAAAATTCGCCCAGTTTATTTGCGAAGAGACAAAATATTTTGCAAGGAAAAGAACATAACCTACTGTATCTTTTAGTGTTTATCGAAAGGAATCCTTTCACAGCCAAGAATCAGACACTGCGATCATCTTATCAGAGTATATATTTCGCCTGCTCGTTAGGCATCATCAACTCTGCGATGTGCATGAAGTTTTTTTTAAACTAATCTCTTTCTGGCAGTTCAAGTGCATCAGAATGTCATTTATTTTTTATGTCTCGGATTCGGTACACTGTGAAATATTCCAAACTCGGCGTCTATAGTGGCAACAGTAAAAGAAAGAGCAAAGGAGATGAGCAGCTAACGTCACAAGCTAAGCACAAGAAAAACGTTGGAAGAACAAAGAATATGGGAAAGTTGGGATCATAGAAAAAGAAGAATGTGAACATGATAGTAAAATCGTAGAAGCTCTGAGATTCTAGGCTTGTCCATGGGAATAGGATTTCCATTTAAAAACCATGCGATTTGCTCCGTGGGGTGGGTGAGCGGACTTGGAATTTGTCCCATGCTCCGCATGGTAAACAATTTCACATCATATAGTAGGAATTTTCTGACGTTAGATACCATGATTATATGCTCGCGACACAGTAAGTATTAGACGTGGATGCTCAGTGCCATGGCGGAGAGACGTGAGGTCTTGAAAATAAGGTAGTTGATCCTTCACACGTGACAACTTTAAAAGTTACCCAATCGTCATTGGCCCACCATAGATGGGATGTTTGTGGTACTTTTGCCACGCTTCTGTGAATGCTGGATATTAGAAAATCACACGATATAATGTACTTTGTATTATTAATTCAGTGACAATCCCATTGGAGCTGAGTCACAATTTGCATGGGATGGGACTAAAAAATATCCCTTTGACAAGCCTGTGAGTTATGGTTACATATGAAATAGGCCTAATAAATAAGCAAACAAAGATTTGGAAATTCAAGCCTTAAAGGTATTAAAACTACACCCACCTGTAGAAAGTTGCAATCCACAGCAGCAATAACCAAACATACCGCTCCATTTTAAAAATCTAATCACTAATTTTCGTGGAAATTGCCGGTGAAAGGAAAGCAAGACTTTTAGTTAGTGTTCGGTGAAACATATTTGCGTATTACAAATGTGTGGAAAACAAAATTAATTAAACTTGCAAAACTATTTAACTACATATAAGAAAATGAAAAATAACTACCTCACCAAAGATAAAAAAAAAACAAATTGAGAAAAACGGTTGTCATAGACAAGTTTGTTCGCAGCCAAGGGATGAGCGGAAATGCTCAAAAATCACATCAGAGCTTGTCAAAACTTTCTTGAGGCCTTTTTTTGTACATTGCTACGCAAAAATGGGACATGGCTTTCTACTTGAGTTAATCCCTGAAAGGCAACAGACGGGTCTGTTTTCTTCATCATGTTAAAGCCATGGGTATAGTAACAAGTACACTGTTTTCTTCATCATGTTAAAGCCATGGGTATAGTAACAAATACACTTTCGAAAAGTTGAAACATGACACTTTTTATTGGTTTGAACGAATTGTAAAGTACTTTATAGAAACAAGGCAAGTGTTATTCAGGGACATAAATCACCTGCAAGCATAGAAAGCAAACGTGACTGTGTGTATTTTTGATAATGCAAAAGGTTAATGTTGCAAATTCAAATCACATCCGTTTTTGTTACATTTAAAAGCTATTAGTTACAACAAGCACACTTTTTAAAGAATCTGATTTAGAAAATTTAAGTAAAAATTTTGTTCTTAAAGGCGTGTTTTGTTACTCGGGGTAAAATTTTTTAAACCATGAATGTTGCAGCAAGCAACCCATCTAAAAGTGTGCATTTAGTGAAGGACTTACTAGAGCGCAGGCAATACATAAGTTATTATTCGTGTGGACACTTTTATACCCACTTCGTCCTTGCTATATTTTCATCTGAAAATTAGAAATTTGCTTCAATTTCTATTTTTTATTTTTTTGCTCATAGGATAAACACTAACTTTAACAAGAATTGTTAAAGAAAATTGCACTGTTCCATTTCAAATCTTTTGCAGTTAAGCTTCATTCTTGACTTATTGCTCACAGTCATCACTTTTAAACGAAAAGCATTCAACGCAGTGGATGTGCGGATGGGGTCAAACGTGGAGACGGTCTCGGGCATCCAAAGAGTGAAAATGCAAAAATTACATTTTATCAAAATGCTGCAACTAGATACTTCTTCATATTGAAAGGTTACTAACGCAGGCTACATGCATCGAATGGGAACTTGTCTGAGGGGTGCTGGAAAAGTTACCCGAAAGAAAGATGAAGCACCGCAATCGTTATCTTAAACACTAGTTTTTACGTGTTTCATATGCCTGTATTTCTCACATTTCTCAATACATTAGAATTTGGCATGGGGGCATACAATCAAGCAGTTGCCCTAGGCATCACCAGACCTGCGCACGCTTCTCATTCTGCGGAGGAATGAGATGAGAGACTGCCTGCACAGCTACATTACCTTACACTCCCAATGCGTTTCTCAAAATGTGAATCGTGCATCAATGATTGGAACGTGTTTGGCGAAATGACACAAGTGTCGACTAAAACAAATTTGAAAATTCGTTTTGAGCCAATAAGGTGTCGAAAATGGTCTGAGGCGCCCATCTCCGCTGCTTATGAGGAGTTACGACCTACAATTCACACCACGTCGTGGAAGAGCTTTCTGCAATGACCGGGAATCACTGGATGCAGTGTATGCCCACGCATGCCCTAAGCTGAATCCTTGGTTTATTCAAATACATTTTCATTTTATTTATTCAGATTTGTCGTGTGAAACGTCTTGTTATTGGTCGCACTGCATAATTAAAAGCGAAGTTTTCTACAAGCTTTTGAGGAATCAGCCGATTGGGCTCTACTTTCATGACTTTGTGATGATTCAGACTTGCGCATATTTGTTTTGAAGTAACTATTTCCGTCGCAAATCCGACGAAGTCGAATTAATCAGCAACTTTTTTAATAGGAAATCGATTTCACGTAACACTGCGCATCCTCAGTCCTGACATCTTCAAATAGAATCTTCATTCGCATTGCAAAGTGATTTTATTCAGGATCACCCTTGGTTTCACTATGGCGCCTGACTGCCGTTTTTTTTGTATCGAATTATTCAGTTTTAGGAGCAACTGGCTTGTACCGCGACTTCATACCTTCTGCAAGGTCATGAATGTGTTTCAATAAGAAACCACATTTTTATCGAAACAACCCTAAGCAGGTGTACACCTTTCATTTCCTTAAACTTGACATTTTAACGTAAGTCAACTAACATTTCACGTTAATTTTACTGGAGAAATTCCAACAATGTCTTTAATAAAACCCTGATTTCTTACAATATCTTCTAGTTTTTGCGCACTTGTAAAATCCACAGTTTTGCTGAATCTGGCAATGCACGGTGAAGCAGATGCAACACACAAACGTTTCCAAAGAACACCCTCATGCATAAAACACAAAAAATCGTGATTGCTGCAGGTCACTGCTTTCGACACCCTGCTAATTCTTCCTGCCGCCACGAATGAACTATTGTCTCTTCTGCAAATGTTTGCTAGAGATAAACCATGCAGCAACGTTAACGCGATAAAAATGATTCACCTGCACAAATATTTGGACAAAAAGGACGCAATCACCTTTGGTCTGTGTGGAAACTGCTTCCTTCTGTTTTCGTGATATATTTTCACGAGGCCTTTGTTTTTCTTGGAAATTCAAGAGCCTTGCGTAACACCTCTCTTAGAAATAAGAAAGAGAACTACGAGCATGTTGGCGCCGTTGAGGAATTTTGAGCTAACACACCGGCAGGGCGTCGAAAGAATTTTTTGCAGGGTGGGAACCAATAATGGATTTTTCCAAGGGTGACCAAAAGGATTTTTCCCAGGGGTGGGCAGCAGTGGTGCACTTTCATTTGACCAATCGTAACTAAAAGAATAACAGTTTCATTAACACTGAAAAAGCCTTCAAAAAACTGTACATGTTTTATTTTGAGACGTTTCGAATTAATTTTACTTCATCTTCATCCCAAAAATTCAAAGAAAACGGTGTTCAATTTTATTTTTGACTGAAGATGGGTCAAGAATAATATGAAACGTCTCAAAATAAAACATGTGTAGTATTTTGAAGGCTTTTCTAGTGTTAATGAAACTGTTAAGTCTATCCCACTTTTATGCTCTGAAAGAACAACCATTTTTTACTAAAAATTCAACACGGAAATATCAAATTCCAAAATCCAAGGGAGAGCTTGGCCGCCCCTGCCTTTCCCTTCCGACGCCCAAGCACACCGGTTTTTGTCTTTTCACGGAGCTGAGCTCGACCCTTCCGACGCCCAAGCACACCGGTTTTTGTCTTTTCACGGAGCTGAGCTCGACATCTTGATTACGTGCGAAAAATACATGAATACGTTTGTTTAGATGGGGCAACAGTTTCCGAGCAAAGCGCGATGCTCTGCAATTTCGAACTGCTTGTACCGTAGTACGGTCGAATTTATATTTTCAAGATTTTAAAAATGTTTATGCAGTAAACGGCTAAGCAATCCGCTTCTCCTGATCTCAACAAAGCAACAAGTAATAACCGTATCGGAAAGTGCACACCAAACTTTTAGCAAACTACCACCTGTTGCATAATCTAAGCCAGGACGGTCCAACTAATTTTGGCCTACGGGCCATTTTACAAAAACAAGACAACTCGCGGGCCACTTCCAATAAAATGATGTATGAAACAACAGATTCACAACATTTAAAACTAAAAAGGGAAGATAATTGAGTGCGTCATTGAAATTATTACGCGATAGCAAATAGAAATTCATTACAAATCTCTATCAGTGGAATGCCTGTGGCCGAAGCTTCTCTGACACTATCGTTCCTATATCAATACCAGCGTTAGTGGTGCAAGCCGGAGACTATCGTCCAGTTCTTCCTCTGCCATTCGATTTCTATTTTTAGATTTGACTTTCGTCATCGCAGAAAATGTGCTTCCAAACATCGAGTGCATGTTTACTACGAAATCTTTCAGTTTGGGAAAGCAATCTTTGCTGACAAATTTCCAGAAGCACTGCCAGTGTGCAGTCTCTAACACCGTTGGTATTGTCCGTTTTTATTAAAAGATGTTATGCATTGCAGGGATGGACAATTAATTTGGCTCGAGGACCGCTCGCCTGAGAAGGGCGGGCTTAGCGGATAGTTAAACAGGTGTATTTGACGGTACTGAGTTCACTGCGCCAGATGTACTTTTTTAAGATGACGAACGCCGGGGCACCGAAAAAAGAGGTTATCTAGACAGGTTCCCCAGTGGAAGGTTAGCGGCGGTCCTACCTTCTAATTTGATCGCAAAATAAATAAATAAAACAAAATGGTACACAGAAAATGTATTATTGATTGTTCTTGTGCAAACGCACTTTATCCAGCGCAAGCAATCCAGTGAGGCAAATGCAGCTTCACTCGTTTTTAAACAAATTTCAGATTTGAAGATTTTTCCTGAATGTTTCCGCGGGCCACACAAAACGCTGTGGCGGGACACATGCGGCCCGTGAGCCTGTAGTTGGACCACACTGACCTAAGCAATGTGCATTAGGCAAGAGATTGTTTGCGGGTGGATTGAATAAGTTTAATTCAACAATCGGTGAGAGTATTGCTGTAAACACAGCCGTTTCGACGAATAGATAAACAAACACCAAATGCCAAATTAACAAAAGAAGTTTTCAGTTAAAAACAATTCATTTACGCTTCAGCGAGCGATTTGTTCGATATTTCGAATGACCACTAACAAATAAAAAGATAAAAATAAGGAAAACACTAAACTGATGAAGAAAAAGGTCTTCGCTGTTTAAGGTTCAGCAATTACACCATTACTTTGGTGGCCTGACCGAGTCAGCAATGAATAATTAGCAAAGACTTGAAAACAGACAGTTTTGTGTCGATGTTGAAAAAATATTTTCTATAATCTTTAAAAAAATAAGTTTATAATCTTCGCAAATTTAATCCTACAGTTACCTTTTCTACAACTTTATCTTTTTAGATTGCCGAGCAATTGAGGTAAAAAAATAAAACTGCGTTTGGCAAATACTCTACTGCATGTGCTTCTAAACGTTTCATCGGCATATCAAAAGCCTCATTTATAATGTATGAACGAGTTTGTTCAATTATCTCGGTTCATCTTTACTCTATCTTAGTTTTATTCACTTCTGTCACCATGCACCTGAAGCGTAACACGACCTTTGCTGCAAGATTCTTCTTCACTAATTTAAAACAGCTTTTTTTAGCCATTTCACGTGATTGAAACAAACTGATTTTCTTTTGTCGTTCGTCCAAATTTGCTTTTCGTCTAAACACTCATTTTTATGCTTTCGAATTACCACTGTTGTTTCTGTTATAGAACCAAATGAGTCTTTCTGTTGTAAAAATGAACTGTTCAATTGGTTCTGTCAATGTTTAACTGACCTGTAAAATTGTTGGCAAACGAATACTGCATTGAAAGCAAAGCTATCAAAGGCCTCAGGCCAAAGGCATTACTGTACGGATGCATACTTTCAAAGTTGTTTGTGCCACTAGTTTTAAAGTGCATAATAAGCAGGGAGGGGTACTGGAACCTTCCACACTCTCTGCATTACTCTAGCCAATAGTGAGTGTCAACCAGGTTGCATCCCAAACGTGCTTTTAATCATATGAAATTGGTTTGTAAAGTAAGAGCGCGAGATCCTTGGACAAAAAGAAATGTAGCATATATGAAAAAATGCTTCAGTAAAGCACGCCAAGTTCAAATGCTGTTTGTACATTTCGTTGCGTGCTATTTGTCAATAGTTACATTTTACCACATTGGGCTTGTGGATGGTGGCTCGTTTGTGACATGTAAAGTTTTTTTGTTTTTTTCAAATCATTGTAAAATAATTATTTTGCAAAATCATTTTACTTTTGAAAAAATTTGTTTTAATTGCCAAAGTCTTTCAAACTGAAAAACGCAACTGCTTTCTCAAAAATAATTTTTGCAAAAATATTTTTTCCAAAAAAAGCTTTATGCGAAGTTTTTTTCGTTACTGCACCCATTTACGATTCCAACGAAGCGTTTTGTATTGAAGTTTGAACATGAAACACGTTGTAAATTCATTTGATGCATGTTGATTCAGTAAATTTTAATCATCGCTAACGGTTTTCCTTCTATTGTATGTTGCTTTACATTCTCTCAAGAAGTGTTATGACTTTCATAGTAATCTTTGTTGAAGACAATTTTAAATCATATTTTTATTATGGTAAGGGGAAATCGCGAAATGCACGCCAGGAGTACATGCATTCGTTTTAACTTTTGGCAAGGTGGCTTTGCATTTTCCACTTTGCAGTTGGATTAGTCTAACTCATTGGATAGATGTCATAAATGTAAGGTGGAATACTAGACCGCAAACAGCAGGAAAAGTCATCAAGCATATTTGTTGAAACACTTGCAGTAGACCTCAATGTACAATTCTTGACTTGTGTCAGAATGATGGTTATTCTTAGAATTTATTGTAAATAAACTGTAGATGCGTCAATTATAGCGTTACATAACTCTGACATAAGTAACAGAAAGGTTGGTTCCCATTTTCCAGTACTTGAAAGGTTATGCTTAGGTTAGTTACAGCCTATGACGCCTAAACTTAGGTTTCCAACATATTTTTTACAAGCAAACCGGGAAAATACGGAGAGGTCTGGGAAGTGTTGTAAGGTTCCTGCGGGGTCCACAGATGAGCTTCAGTTGCTTTTGCCTTCACTTTATTTTAAGACCTTGTAATGGGCTCATGGGCTCTGGTCATATGAATTTACAATATGATTTATTCGCAAACTTCAACAGCAAAGAGTTTGTTGGCGGAGTTGAAAGCAGCAATAAAAAAATCGTCACAAATTATTGTTTTGAGAAAATATTTTCGAAAAATGCTTTTTTTTAGAAAATGACTGCTGTTTCAGTTTCTGAAATTTCGTTGAGTCTAAAGATTTTTATAGTGTTTTTTAAATATAACGAATATTTACGTGGGATAAACAGGCCACCGAGCTTGTGTCTTCATTTCTATGCTGCACTGCATTGACCAACATGCAAGCTTTCACTAAAGTATATTATATGCTGCGTTATCCCGAGAACAATGGTCAAATTTTATCGAAATTTAGGAAGATTTTTAAAGTTGGTGTCACTGTTTCGAATGTCACTACATTCTGTGTTCAGAGACACCAGAGCAAAGGATGTGCAGGCTGTCTTATAAACGTTGAGGCAACACTTTAACTGAGTAGTGACTTACTGTAAAGTTTGCGGATTATTTGTTTATTCACAACGCTGATTGCTGCGCATTGTTCAGTTACGTGTTTTGAACCCTTTGCGTAGTGTTATGCTCAAAACTGCTGATCGCGTAAATGTCAAACGCAGAAAATTGAAGATAATGGTTGCTTTACATGACCAACCAAACTTTGAGTTGGGAGTAAACAACCACTGTGGAATTACCGTTGCAGAAAGTTGAACTGAAATTTTGATTTATTGATAGTGTATGAAATTACCTGTGCTGCTGCTTATGAAAGGAAACTTCCACTCATGCTGACCGTTTGTTAAAAATGTGGGCAATTTTCATCCATGCCGCGTTTTCCAGCGCATTGTTTCTATTGTTATTGAGCAGATTTGTCAGGAGAAATTAAATGAAGATTGGCGTTAAATATTTACTTGATATGCTTCATGAATATCTTGTCTTTAGAAAACACATTGGATATAAAAAAGTAAGTGTTCCTGTCGTAAATAAAAAGGATTCCGGTAATTTTCCCCCGAGTTTCGCTTAAAAGCAAAAAATTGAAAGTTCGCTACAATAGTTCCTTTGTGTGTTGTGCTTCCTGAGTTTTTCCCTATTTTATTTACAATTTCTTGAGCTCAGGTATAATCGGGAGATTCCAAGACGTAGGTTCCAACCCCGATATTTTTCTTCTGATAGTTCCACCCTCGAAAACTGGGTGTGTCCGGTCTTTTCCTCGAACGTGGGCAAATACTTAGCATTCACAACTAGAAGCAAGTCACAATTGTCAGTAATTCCACGAGCATACAAACAGGATCCTCTGTACGATCCTCTACCCGGTCGTAAGAACGTAGAGTAAAAAACATCGATTTTGAAGCACGGATCTGCAACCATGACATACTCAATGTAACCCAATGTCTCAATGCTTCTGGTTATGTTTATACTGTTCTGCTTTTCCTAATCTCCATTTGGTTTTTGGATAAATTTAAGATTAATTCTAGCTATGCACTTTCGTACTAAGCGTTTTCTTATGACTTCGCTGATTGCGTGCCTGTTTGCAGAAGCAACGATTCTTTTCGCGTCTCAACGTCTTGCAACCGCTACGTCGTCGTACCGGAAATCCTGCCAGCATTAGTGGAATACTAACTTCAGCGCAACCGAACGCCAAATCATGACGGTGTTGCGAGGCCTGCAGCCGAACAACTTTTCTTCAGAAGACTTTGCGGTCTCAAACCACACTACCAGCAAAGGCCATTCATCGTTTCCAACGGTTTCAGCTGAACTTTGAGCCGCGGTTGCTTCGTCAACAGCAGCGAATCCACCTGCTTGCTTTCCAGGTCCTAGATTACTGTTAAAACAAACTGCAAACGTCACCTTACTCTATTTTAACGAATTTCATTTGGTCCAAGCAGGCTCGTAGCTAGGTTTTAAGGTTTTGGGAGCAAAATGCATTTTTAGGGGGTAATATTATTGTTTTTATTGTATGTTTAAAACAAATTTTTCTAGACACATAAAATTGGTGGGGTGACTGTCACTGTCCCGGAATTCCCACCCGTGGCTTCGCCCCCATGGAAAAATGTGTTGGACATAGTTTAAAACCATTGGACATAGTTTTAAAAATTTGGCCCTCCCTCATAAAACTCTTCGCGCCCCTGGTGTACCAAGTTGGTTACGCGCCTGCTTCCACTATTTTAGCCATTTTGCAGGTTCGGCATTGATTCTGCTACATTTCTCTTGTGCTTGCGCATACTCGGGCACCGTTGTTTCCCGGCAATGGAAATCGGAAAATTCCGACTGATTTTCTATAATTTCTGTTATCATTTCTCAGGTCAACATGTTTGCAGAACGGAAACGACCTTATTGGTAACGATTTTTTGTAATTTTCCATTACCCTCAACTTTTTACTGCTCCCCATGCCCTACCGCTGCTCCGGGGTCCCTGTGTTTAATTACCACAAATAAATATGTAGAATGGATGCTGTTGTTGTCAAAAAGTGATAAAAGCCTAATAAAAAATACTTTGAGACTAGACTGATTCTTGAACAAAGTTTGAGCTTCAAAAGTTCAAAGGCGTATAAAATGTCATCACCGCCATATTCACGCATTTAAATCTGTGCAAAGACATAAATCTAAGACAGGCCGATTCATTAAAGGCTACGGGTGAGACTGCAGACAAGTTATATTTGTAACACTCCAGAGTTATCAGAGAGGAATGGTCTTGAAACGAATCTTACACCACCATCGGGTGGGATACAGCAAGCTGGTGCGCCAGAAACAGCTGAGAAAAGCGTTACTCCTTGTTTTTACTTGCCGTTAGTGATTGCAAGTAGTTAGATACAAGTTTGTATTTTATAATAACCAACTTCCACACGGAGCTTAAACCTCAGGTTAAGGTCGGCCATGGATGTGAATTCCCTAACACTTGCACTACACACAACGTGCGATTAATCATGGACAGTTGGTAAGGCATACCGGTTTCGTCAGGTTCGACTAAAACGTTAGTAGAGAAAGTATCTAAAGCAGTGTCGTTGATTTTCAGTGATGTCTTTCTTTGGCTTCTACATCAACGGTTTGATAAACCTAAAAATTTTTGGCGCAGCGTTTCGGAATTGTGAGGGGGCGATTGCTCTCACTGCACTCCCCACCTGGCTACGCGCCTGCCCTCATCGTAAGCGAAACGTCAACTATTGTTTCCGTTTTCCATAAAAAGTGCAGAAGGAATTGTTTGCTCCAGAAAAAATATTTGTTTTTCAAAACGTTTAATATGATATCATTTAAATCATTTGTTTTCGCGTTTTTTTGTGAGTGTATTTTAAAAAACATATCAAAACTGGGAAGTTCCATAGTCAACCAAGATTGAACAAGGCTTCGCTAAGCAGACAATCAACGGGGTTCCAGCAAAAGTAAGACAGATTCGTTGCTGGCGAAACTGCTGAGCCATTGTTTTGTGTCAAATCAAGTGCGTAAATTTCTTTTCGTGAATCTTGACTAGGGCGTATGTGCTAGCATATTGTTGGTCGCCAGGGCCGGCCTCAAGCCGATGCAACCGATGCAGCTGCATTGGGCCCGCGCCTCTGGGGGCCCCGCGCCATGGCCGTTGGGTAGGTTGTTGATTTTTGCAAAATATTCGTTTCGCTCGAGAAATGTAGAAACGGCTTATAAATCTCATTCATAACAAACAATTATCTCGTTCGAACGAACGATGAATTTCCTTTAACTATATCGAACGTTACCTCTCAAGCTAAGGCGTTATATCTGCGCTCCACTATCTGCCACTCTTTATGGATCGCATTTGATTGTTACTACTGCCGGCTGCCGCTGTAGTCGACCTACAGTTATTGCAGGCAAGGTGTTGTGTAGTGATTCAACTCGCAATGAACAGGTCAAGACGAATGTCTGATGTATTAACGCGGACATAGTTGACCTTTTAGTTGATCGCGGGCATAGGCGTAGCCGGGGGGAGGGCTAGGGAGCCATGGCTTCCTCCAAACTTTTAGAATACCTAGTGAGGTGCTTTGAGAGGCGGTATCCAAAGCAACATACTGTTGCTGGTCTAAAATCAAACATTCTGGCTACGCCACTGATTGCGGTCATCTGCGTTTTGAGAGAGGCTTGCTGTTTTGTTCCCTGGCAGGAAAGTAGATTACATACCTCGTATTCTAATGTTTTGTCAAAGCCAAATTAACTCTATGACATTGAAACAAATGACAAAAGATGAGAGGTTGGATCGTTGAACCCTTGGAAGCCAAAAATCTCACGCAAATTGGCGCAAAATTATGTGAAGTGTGTACCTCTTTTCTTCGTCCATAAAGCTGTTTCGCGTTATTTGTCGGTCGTGCAAGTACTTTTATCAATTTCATCCGCACGAAACTTTCATTGGTTTTGCCTATTTGCGTGCGTAAACCGGTAGAAAACCCATTACTTCGAAGTCCAGGTTCACAAACGTGAAGGCACTTCAAGCTGCCCTGCAGTCTAACTAGACAAGGCAAAAATTGTGAATGTTATCCAACACACTAGTTCCTGTTTATCACTGTACTGGGCGGCTGTATCTGTGTGCTTCCATTTCATTAAATCAACCATGCGCATTATACTCGTATCCTGCGTTTGGTAATTTGTTTCTAAATCTGTAAAGTGGTGGTTTGCAATCTTTGTACTTTACATTTTTAATTAACAATGAACAGTTTGCATTGGCATCCAAGTCTATCCATTAAGAGTAACAATAAAATTGACTGTAAAATTGGGCTCTTCGGAAACTTTGGACCGATGCATCGGTTTCTCTCTTGTGAAGATTGGTTCTTTCCATCTATTGCGTCATAAAGCGGATAGTTCAAAGCAGGGCTGTGGATCCAGAACTCAAATATCTAAAAGCTGTTGGCTCCGGCTCCACATATCTGATTGATAGTGCGTCCAGACAATACCTTCATGCAAGAACACGTCTGTGCTTGTGGTTACCTAAAGCGAGAAACGTAATCAGTTAGTATTAGCAGTTTTCTCCAAGTCAATCTTCGAACGGAAGTGCCTTTCAACAAGAGTAAAGTTCAATTCGCTTGTCAGTTCGGTTGGATTGACGTAAATTCGCACTTGCGCTCGCCCCTCAGATCTTCATTGCAGAGCTTCTATTTACAACTTTCGGCTTGATTAAAGACTGGTAGCGGTACACTCTTAGCGGTACATTGTCTTATGTCCAATAAAGCAGCATGCTATTAGTCATAAACATATGGACGTCACTACGGGACACATCAGCTATATGCTCCCGCCCATCCAAATAAAAGAAACTGTTGTGTTATCAATATCGTGTACATAACATACAGATAAACTTCAATAAGCTGTCGGTTTTTAACTATTCGTACATTTGTTTTGCTAAAACATCTTCGTCAGAAAAGGCCATTGCACGGTTGACTGAGCACGATGACGTCATAACACCGCTCTTAGGAGGGGCCCCGCGCCTAGGTCTTGCAGTGAACCCTGCGATGCTAGGGCTAGCCCTATTGGTTGCAGTAAGGATGTCATGGTTACGGTACAAACAGTGACTTCAGGCATTTAGTGAAACTGATATCAGCAGACAACGGTTCTGAAAATATTTAACTTGCAGACTTCCTTCGAGTAATGATTTTCCTAGCGAAAAAATGTGAAATAGATCACTTTGTCCATACGAGCTATAAAACTGGTCCTTGTGACAAAATTTCGACTTATTGCAAACTGTTATGAGACAAATACAAGGGAGAGGAATACGTATGTCATGCCCCTATGCCTCAGGCCCCCAGTTTTGAAATGCCGTGGGGCTAGGGGGCAACATAAATGTCTATCTTGCATCATAAGCGTAGCCAGGGGGGCAGAGAGGCCATGTCCCCCCACATGTTTAGAAAACATAATAATTTTGTGCATTGAGAGGCGTTTTTCCTAAAATACTAGTGTTATTCGCCTAAAAACAAATATTTTGGCCTCCCCAAAATTTTGGGCTAGCTACGCCATTGTCTTGCATGGTGATTTTTCGTTGTTTTGGAGATTAAGTTGCTATGATTAACCCTGTCAAACCCAATATAGGCTTGTGAATATCGTTAGATATGAACTGGCGTTATTATTCACTAGAGACACCGAAACGCCACTGCAGATGCCATTACACAAGTGTACTGCTATGCCAAGTATTCTGTGCTAACCATGCAACTTCCACAGCACTGCACATATAAAACAAAACACCATTTTCCGTACACAATTGTGCTGACCCCACATGAACGAAAACAGCTCCACGAAAGTGAATACAATTCACATGAAAGCGAAATGGTTCCACTTCCAACCATCTATTCCATATTAACACAGAGACAAGTAGGCTGTTGATAACCAACTAGTTTCGTCAAAATATGCCTACTACAAAACACATAAAAATAAGCCATTTGCCAACGGGTGGAAGCTTGGAAGCTTATGGACATTTTGTGATTGTGGTGTAACCACAATTTGCGAGTGTAATGCCCATCTGCAGCGTGGATAGGGTGAGGACTATTGAATACGGTATGCAGTTAACTTCAGAGAGGTTTCGGCACCAGTGGCACCTAAAGTAGCATAGCAGCGCCGCAGTAGGAATGTGTGTATCGGTTTTAGGGGCGTGTACCTGATAGTGTTGCGATCGGAAATCCCGAGCGTCATAGGCGCAAAGGTTCGCACCGTGGCAGCAAGCAACAATAGAGTTCACATGCCATGATCACTCTCCGCGTACGCTAGTCGTTACGTTCAATCGTTCACAAGTTAATATCGGCAGAGCCACCACGCCATGATCACTCTTTTATTGCTTGTTCGTGCCACATATATGTATGGTGTTGTTCTTCACGCACATCCCGTTCGTGGTGAATCACACAATCAACGCAACACCACCGGAGAGGTTGCAACAATAGCAAAACGTAACAGCAGGCGTAAAATTTATTTTGCAGAATATTCCCAACAATGTTGTTCATTTTAATATTCACATTGAATTTTCCTCTAACTGATCTTCAAAAGCTGACTTTTCAACCCTGCGTTGATTAATGACTGTCTTGCCATATGCGAAACACGCCCTAACTCTGAAATGATTCAGACAAATAGACAATGAACAATATGACACTTAAAAGCACTAGTGTTTCTGTATGCTTTCGAGGAATCAGTCGACAGCCATCTGCTTTCGTCTTTTTGCGATGATTCAAACTTGCACATATCTCTATTCAAGTATGTACTTTCCATGCATCCTCAGTCCTCGATGCGTAATTTTACGTGAAATCGATTTCCTATTAAAAATTTGCTGATCGATTCCTTGCTTAAACCCATCGTGGAAAGTACATACTTGAACCATATGATTTTCACACAGATCCCTGCACACTCCACGTTAGAATTTTATATCATCATCATCTCAATGTAACTAATCCTTCGATTGTCATGTCGACTGTCAAATTCATCAACGAAATCATCTAAATCTATTTTTCAGCTCGTACTTTTCACCTGAAAGTGGATTAGTGTTACCCAATCTTTCACTGGTCATGGAATTTCTGGGAAATGTTTTCACTACTTTCGTTTTTGAAAATCTTTTCTCGCATGAAGCGCTGATGATGGGAAGAGTTACAGCAGGGGTCTCAAACTCATATTGCTCAGTGGGCCACATGAGTACTTACAAGTAACCCGCGGGCCACATTATGACGCTGACGGAACAACACCGGTATCCGAACTTAATTTTACATCTTATTTCCTGCGAAAGGTATCATGAATTATATACGCAAATCATTTCTAGCCGTCTCTACGTTCGTATTAATCAATTCTAGCCGCCTGAGGAACTTCTTCATTCGCTAGCTGAGCACTTTTAAACACCGGTGAATGAACTAACATAAATGTTATTCATTTCATTCATTTTCATGTCCGTTTTTCCTTCATGGAGCATTGCAGGGGCAACATTTATAGGAGAACTTGGAATACCTCACGGTCAACAGCAATTTCAGACAGTTCTGCTGACTCCACAACAAGACGGGGCCAAGCAAGGTCGGATATCCAGTTACTCCACCTAGGCCTTAAACGACATCTTGGTCGCTTACCCGTGGGTTTAGCCAGGGCTTGCCTTACCAGTCTTTCGTTGGACATTCTGGATACAAGGCCGAAATAACGTAGTTGTGTTCTCTCAATTAGGAGAAGTGGTTCGACATTCAGGGCTCTACGAATTTCACAGCTACGCACTTTGTCGCGAGTGCTACACCAGGGGCGTAACGAGGGGGGCATGATGCCCCGGGCGCCAAATCACTGAAGGGCGCCGAAAACTCGCAACAATGTCGTAAGTTTTTTCTTCAATGCGTATATTTACTCCCAAAATACCTTACTGCAGGTTCAAATATGGAGGCGCCAAACTTGTTTCTTGCCCGGGCCCAATCTAACCTCGGTACAACACTTTGCCACACCGTGGACGTTTCGCAAATATCCCATCTTTGATGCTTGCACCTGAGAATATCTGAAATATTATTTCAGTCGTTACCAAGATTCATGACCCTAGGTAAGGATCGGAACAAAGACCGATATGAAAACTGACAGCGTTGCAGTGTTTGAAAGCTCCCGTTTTGTTGCCACAAAGCGGTAAAGCTAACGCAGAAATGCGTTAACTTTACCAATCCGTGTATCAATCTCCTCGCTCCGCCTTCCGTCACTCGAAAATACCACTTCTAGTTACTTGAACTTCTCCACCTGTTGCAGTGTATTGGCGCTGACTTGCCGAATACACTGCCTTGGGTTTGTACAGAGACATAGTACCTCGGTATTTTTAGTGCTGATTTTCACTCCGGCTCGGTCGCACGCAGGAGAAAACCGAATTAGTGCATGCTGAAGACTGTTAAGAAGATGCTAGCAGTATTAAATCGTCTGCAAAATGTAAACGGTTGATCCTGAAGCTCCTGACTATAACATGCTCGTCGACTCGGCTGCGATTGTCTATCCAATTCATGTAGACCAGTGGTTCTCAACCCCGGTTCTGAGGGCCGCATTCGGCTCCCAGACACCCTTTGTGCGGCCCCAGCAGTCTTTCCATGAAACGTCTACTATTTTGTGTAACAGACTTCGTTCTACTGTGAAACAACATGTGTCAATTGAATTGTGCTAAAAAATTTTAATGAGGCTCTCCAACAAAATCGTAGGTATGGATTTGGCTCGCATCAGCGGAAAGGTTGACAACCAAAGATGTAGATTATGAAAAGGAGCGGTGACAGCACACATCCTTGTCGGAGTCCAACCCCGTCGGTGAGCGGTTGTGATTCAACTATCCCGAAACGGACACAAATTTCCGAGCAGGAATATAGTGACTTGACGGCCAGTAACAAGATTTCTCAAATTTTTTCTGGAGAGCGAAATGCGGTCTGTAGTGCTGCGGCCGGAATGAAAACCGCGCTGGGTATCATTCAACTTTGATTCAATTATTTCACGGCAACTTTTTTCAAGGCACTTGGCAACGTAAATGTTAATTATTTGAAAATTCCAAAAAAGCATCGCGGGCCGCACAAAATTCCCTCGCGGGCCACATGCGGTCCGCGGGCCGTGTGTTTGAGACCCCTGAATTACAGCTACCAGTAACAATCAAACGCAGCTTTTCAAGTAGCTGTAAATTAAAACAACTGTTTGAGCAATATAGTCAGCTTCGACCCCATCCGAAGCAAATTATTTGCCGAAGTTTATTTCATATTTTAAATCATTTTTACTAAATGAATATGATTTGCGAATTCTTTCAAGTGTTTTTCTGATAGAAATATTTGACCTCCAGGGCAATGAGCTGAAATACGCGAAATAATTTGCCTTTGAATCATTATAGAAAATCCATACGAAATTCTATGAGGTTGCAGGACATGTGTGGGTAGAGTTGAAACCGTAGTCACGAACCACTTGTAGCGATTTCTCGCTACTGGCTATGGCCGGATCGGAAAGACCAGATCGTCAGGCAGATTCCGCACTTACTTACGAACCCGCAGCTGGGCAACGGATCTGTCTGCGGCCAAATACTGGACCGATCCTGAGAAATCCTACCTGTTGAGCGCAGCTTTAAGGAACCCCTTTGGTTCACACACTGCTGCCTAACACGTGCTAGTCTACATTCACACATTACAGAAACTGAAACTAAAACGATGTTTTCGAACGGCAGAAACACAGAAGCGTTCAACAACTGTTCACACGTGTGATCTCAAAGTTTGGCAACAGAGCAATGGTAATCCGCTGCAAACCAGGTACAAAGCTCGCAGAGGTGGGTTAAACCCAATCAACGCAGTGTCCCGAATCAATGTAGCAATATTAGGAGTTTTTCTGGACCCAGTCTATCAGCGCATGCAAAATTCAACCGACCACGCCATCCAAAACCACGTGTTTTGGCAAGGCGGGATTTTTACTTCACGAGCGCTAGAATTGTTATAGTCGCTCACAGGTCAGCAAATGAAAAAGAAAGTGTAGGCCGCCTCGAATCCCCAGGGTTAAAAGATTTGCTCTTTTGACGCCAAATTTAACAAATTTGACTTTTTTTGGAGACAGTTGGCGTCAAAAAAATTGTTTGTTTTTTTCTCAATATTTGGCTTTTTTGGATGGCACATGCTATCAGACTAGTGTCTTCAGTTTTTGAATATCTTGCTGAAAAGTGTTATTAGGATTTTTTAGATAGTGCTTGGTGTATTTTCTCAAACGTTTTCTGGCAACCCATAATGCCGAAGGTTCGAGTGGAAAATGTGGAAGATGAAGAATGCTACAACTTTATTCCTCTAAAAGGTCCTACAATTAATAAAGAATTATAAATTTCATGTTGTTTAATAATTTGGCTTTTTTGCCCGGTTTGACATTTTTTAGACGTGGTTTGGCTGTTTTTCTCAAAAGGTGTTTGGCAACTCTGCGGCTGCCAACATTCTTTCTCCCAAAGGCAAAAATTGCTCTACGGCTTCCGAAGCAAATGACCGGTTCGCCACTAATCAAAATGACATCAGCGTCGAACTACAATCCCTTTATGAATCTAACACCACTTCCGTAAGATGTTACCAAATCGTATACATAAGCCAGCAGAACGCAATACTGCAGTCAGGATAAATTCGTATAAATTAACTTACATCAATTCTTAATTACAAGCTGAAAGTATAATTACAAGCTGAAAGTATAATTACAAGCTGAAAGTATAATTACAAGCTGAAAGTAATATAACCCAGTTCCACCTCACACTGAAATGCACCAAAGATCAACCTTCCCATTTCTGCGACTGTGTATTAATTTCAAAATGAATTTTGCAACACCACTACCGCGGTCTGATTAAATTTCACGCAGGATCTGAGCAACTACTGCTGTGTATCGTCATAAACAACTCTAGTTTCCGACCGTCAAAAACAGCAACACAACTTATCATGCATTTGGAAAATATTGAATGCAGGCTAGAAACTTGAACGGGAAATCAAGAAAAAACTGGGGGGCCAAACAAAATTCTGGGGGAGCCGTGGCCCACCCAGTCCCCTCCTTAGAATTGCCACTGCTGTCAAAAGATCAATGTGTTCTAGATGACTGCATAGTCTTTCATAAAGAAGTCTTTCAAACACTTTATTGATAGGAGGGAGCATGGATATTGGTTTATAATTTGAGCACTTTTCATACTAACCAGTTTTATGAATTGGGGTAATCTGAGCAATCTTGATACGTTATGGTACACTCCACTTGAAATGCAGTTATTGAAAATATCAGACAAATATATAGAAAAAATAGAACTAGATATTTTAATAAATTCTATTGGAACATTGTCAAGTGGAATAACTTTCTTACTGTAGAGATTATTGATGGTGTCTTCAGTTTCACTAAGACATGTAGACTGTAAGAAAACATAATGATTTAAGTTACACTGGAAAGATGGGGGAATTACTGTTGGTTGAGAAATTTTTCTAGCTAATGTTTTTCCAACTACACAAACAATATGCATTGTTTTGTCTGCACATTCTTTACTAATCTTTGTCAGTGTACCATCTTCAATTTGAAGGTCCTGTAGATGTATTTGTTTTGTATGTCCTTTATTCAGTATGCTTTTTATTGTTTTCCACATTAAGGAGGAATTGTTATTAATAATTACAATCTGTTGCATATAATAGCTTACTTTTGCCTTTTCTATTAGATGATTTAACTTATTTCTATGTTTACGAAATTCAGCCCATTTGTGGTTGTCTTGAACAGATTTTCTGTGGTTGTGGTTGAATGGTCGAAATATGTTTCTGGCGCCAAATCGTTTTGAAACTTGGCACGAAAGGATAGGCAGGGTTGTGTGGCCAGCAGATTGTCGCAAATGTTTGGCTGGGAATTGTTACATAGGTTATTATTACTGCATATAAGAGTATTTTCAAATAGTAGGATATGCAGCATAAACCATTAGTTGCATGTAAGTTTAATATATGCTGTGACTTTTGAAGTAGTTTCAGTGCTTGCTTTTGTTAAAGATCCCTTTTGAAATCTTTGCCTCGGGTCCCCGACTTCTTGAATACACCAGTGGTAGTCACGAGCAGTATACGAAACAAATATAATGATGTAAAGCAGTGGCGTAAACGACCCAACGCTAGTCTTGAACTACAGTATGTGTAATGATCCCATTTGTGAGTTTGTTTCAGTGTGAAGTGTCGAAATACGCTGTGCAAGGTCAGGCTGTAATTTTCCAATGTGAGAAAAAATTATATGGCATATTGAAGCAAAATGCATTGCAGCCAAGGTCAAACCACCAGAAGAAAATGGTTTAAAGTTGTCACATTAAACAGTTACTGTCTGTGGAAAGAAATCCTTTCTCAGCACAGAATCAGACACTAAGATCTTACAGAGTATATATTTCGCCTACAAAATAGGCATCATCAGCTCTTATTCAAATAGATTCTTTTGCTGTTTAGTGTTTTCACATGTTAAAAAAAAACAAAAAAACATTTACTATTTTCACACATTAAAAATATTCGCTAATGCTGGAGAAGAAATGCGTCAAAAGTTATAAACTGGTGCAATAAAGCAATGGTGTCACTGTCGTAAATACCAGATGTCACAGAAGAATTTCCAAGCGCACGCTTGTTGAAATTACAATTACTGTATTTTCAGCCTATATTGCACATTTGCAGCTAAGTTGTCATGCACTTGTCTGGCAACCATATCAAAAGAACTGCCTGGTGTTATCAAGTGGAAGGAAAAAGTTTCCTGAGCTATTTTAAATTTGACATTGCGTGTATCCGTTGATGCTCTAACAACGAAGTCTCTTGGTAGCATTCTGGATTACGATTGCTGTTAGTTTTTTGCGAGTGAATCATTTGGTGGAATAGTGTTGCGTAATTGGCGTAGTTCAAATATTACAATAGCACCTGACGTACATAGTGTAATGAAACCGATTTACGGGTCAGTTACTTTCGCTTTATCAGACTGATTTAACGATGCCATAATATGGGCAAAACAATAAAGCTTGATTTGATAAGCTTTTAACGAAGACCACCGCTTGTGCTCAAGCAGACGTCACACGACTGGCAAAGAGCCTACCTGTGACTAATAAACGAACGTGAGCACACGCTGATTCAGGGCCGGCCTTAAGCCGATGCAACCGATGTAGCTGCATTGGGCTCCGCGCCTCTGTGTGCCCCGTACCATGGTGTTTTGGGTAGATTATGCATTTTTTGCCAGATACAACTTGCGCTTGAGAATTCAGTAGAAACGCCATGCAAATTTAATTGTTAACAAAGAACCCTCTCGTCAGAACTAACAAATTTCCTCCCGAACGTTAGCAAACGTGCTCAATTCTCGTGTTAGTGCTGTACTGCATATCTGTGCTCTACCACGATCGTAACACGGTTGACTGAATACGATGGCGTCATGAAATCACTGCTCAGAGGGGCCCCGCGCCTAGGTCTTGCATTAGGCCCCGCATCTGCTAGGGCTGGCCCTGCACTGATTACACAATTGCAGTGAATTTACAGAGGTAAAACGTCAAAAATTCCTGACACACAAATTGGGATGTTTCTTTCAACAACCTTCGTTTTGGCAGTGCAACGAGCTCTTTCAAAAGGTCGCAACAGAGCGTTGAATGTTCTCCCGTCAATACACAGAGTAATTTGGTGCGATGGCAACAAACATGGACGCATGCGGTGCATTCATAAATTGCAGAGCTGTTTGTTCGTACAATTGGTTAAACATCGAGAACGACGCTTCGTCAAAAGGCCTGATACGAGACCGAGACTTGAATTTTCGAGATCTGAACACTTGCAGGATGGAAACAAACTCGCCTCGCTTGCTTTAGAGAAAGATTCATTCATTTTCACACCCTCTTTTCGTCTGGGAAGGGTCGCGGGTGCAGCAGCCCTAGAAATACTCGAAATACCTCACGGTCAACAGCATCTTTGATAGCTTTACTAGCTCCACACCAAGACGGGATGTATAGCTACTGCAATACCACTCCATGGTGCTTCGACGTCTCGATGCTACAGAATCACTTGGAGCATTTCTAGGTTGTGATGATTAAAGATAAATGAGCTGCGTTATTTCACTGTTATTATAAAGTGATGTGAAAATGCTGGTTAAATTTCCCTGTTCTGTATGTGGCAAACCCTGTAAAAATAACCAAAAATGTATTGCATGTGACATATGCAATTCTTGGCTCCATTTCAGGTGCATAGATATGTGTATGTCAATTTTTGAAAAGTTAGAATCAAGTCCAGAGCCATACTATTGCCAGGGCTCTCTGCAACAACATTTGCCCTTTTCCTACATTCTTAACACAGACTCTGACATACTGTATTTAAACTAGAACATGCTAATGAAAGTCAGGCTTCATTACCATCCAGTCTTCTTGATGATGCTATGATAGAAAATAATGTAAATAACACTGCTTCCTGTCAGTATTATAACTGTAGCCATTTCATTTCATTGAATACACCAAACAACTGACTACAAAAGATTTGTTTATGGTAACATTGCTGTGTAAGAAGTCCAAATAAAAATTTAAATACAATTTACTGCAATACTTGCCTGAACTATGTTATGAACCTGATATCATTGCTATCTCTGAAACAAGAATTAATAGCACAAACTGTCATCTATCTGATCATCAAATGCATGGATACACCTCTCTGCCACTGTGACTCAACAACAAAAGCAGGTGGAGTGGGCGCTTGTATTAAAAACACAATAAACTCTAAACACATACAAGAATTGTCAAGATCTTTTGATGGTTGTGAATCCCTTTGAATTGAAGTTGGCCTCAACAATGAAAATATCATTATTGGAGTTGCCTACAATAGATACCCCCATAATGACATAAATGTTTTCCAAGAAAGCTTTGTGCAAAACCTTCATAAATTGACTGTTAACAAAAAATATGTATGTTAAGGGAGATTTTAACATTGGTCTGTTGAAAGCATCTAATGATCATGTTTTAGTTCAGAGGTTCCCATCCTGAGGTACATGTACCCTGTGGTTACATTAACCTATCTGAAGGGGTATATTTAAGGTCATCAGTAGAAGGAAAAATACATTTATGTATTATTTATTTCCAGACATGTATACATCTACCAGTAAGTATTATTTTCAAAAATCTTTATAAGCTTATCGTTTAATATATCTACGATAAGTCGTGATAAAATATTTTGTCATCAGAAATTTTAGGGATACATGCTCATCTGTCAAAATGCTGAAGGGGTACATGATCAGAGAAAGATTTTGTAAATCTTACAAACTGTTTTGGATTAAGAAACCTTATGAATAATTAACCAAGTGGAATAACAAAAGAAAGCCATGCTTCAATAAATCATATAGTATACACAAATGACTCTAAGCATAGAATGAACTCAGTCAGATGTCTCTGGGATATAAATGATTACTACCCAATATTTTGTATTGCTTCTCTGTCCAAATCTTTCCACAGGGCACCAAAGGTGGCTTTTAGAGATATGGAACAATTTAGCATTGAAATTTTCTTATTTTCTCCCTTAAACTCTTTCAAAACGACAGCAGCGTATTAAAAGCGAGCCATGGCTTACAAAAGGATTGATTCAATCAATTAGGACAAAAAACAGATTCTATACAAATTTACACAGAAAATCTGTTCAAGACAACCACAAATGGGCTGAATTTCGAAATCATAAAAATAAGTTAAATCATCTAATAGAAAAGGCAAAAGCAAGCTATTATATGCAACAGATTGTAATTAGTAATAACAATTCCTCCTTAATGTGGAAAACAATAAAAAACATACTGAATAAAGGACATACAAAACAAATACATCTACAGGACCTTCAAATTGAAGATGGTACACTGACAAAGATTAGTAAAGAAAGTGCAGACAAAACAATACATATTGTTTGTGTAGTTGGAAAAACATTAGCTAGAAAAATTTCTCAACCAACAGTAATTCCCCCATCTTTCCAGTGTAACTTTAATCATTATTTTTTCTTACAGTCTACATGTGTTAGTTAAACTGAAGATACCATCAGTAATCTCAAGAGTAAGAAAGCTATTCCACTTGACCATGTTCCAGTAGAATTTATTAAAATATCTAGTTCTATTTTTTCTATATATTTGTCTGATATTTTCAATAACTGCATTTCAAGTGGAGTGTACCATAACGTATCAAGATTGCTCAGATTGCCCCAATTTATAAAACTGGTATGAAAAGTGCTCAAATTATAAACCAATATGTATGCTCCCCAGTGGCGTAACTAGAGGTTTGAGCCGGGGGGGCAAAACTTAGCCGAAGGGGGCCCATTGGCCACCGTTTGGGTATGCAATAAATAGACCCCAAAAACTCATATACGTTATTCCACAAAAGCAGAAAATATTTGTCGGGTGATTAATGTGCTTCAATTGGGTAAATGACTTAAGTAGAATTTCACGTTTTCATGTAACATATCCTGTCTAAAATTGATTCCCATCAGTAGCTTGCGACTGGGTAAGGTCGGCTTATGGATTTGTTGGAAGATCCACCACATCCAGGGGCGTAACGAGGCTAGATGACGCCCGGGGCAAGAAGCAAGTTTGGCGCCCCCATGTTCGAACCTTATGGCTTACGGAAGCTAATGTAGTGTATTGAAGGAAGTACTTATGACATTATAGGGACTTTTCGGCGTGCGTGGAACTGTGCCCCCTTCACCCCCTCGTTACCGCACCTAAATCGTAGTAATTAACTTCTGAATCAATTCCGCTTTTCCTCTAAGCACCAAAATGTTTGACTTAATGATGGGGCATGGGGATAGATTACGGGCACTCCCTGAGTAAACATCAAAACAAATGTGGTTGGTCAAAAACGGAATTTCTTGAGCAGTTCATCGATCTCTCCGTATCAGTAATAAAACCACATTCATTTTGCAAACTAAGAAATAATTCCAAACAATTTTATCTATATATGAAACTGTACACCAAACAATGACAAATAGGTATGAACAGTGCCGTAGCAGCCCAACTCTTGCCCACCCTAAAATCCTTGGAAGGGCCCACCTAATGGTAATTTCTAAAAAAAGATTTCTAAAGCATTGCTGTATTAGCGTTATTATTCGTCATGATTAAGTTGTCGCTGTAATTAATCTATCGCTCGCCGGGCTACTCAACGGGTGGACCGTGGTCATATAGCAAAACAAAAGAAATCACTTTATAGTGGTAGAGTAGAGTTGCACACATGAAAAATATCACGTAACAATAACCATGAAAATATCATAAACAATGTCATTTTATAGCAGTATCAAAACACCTTGGAGCGAGTCTTTTGGCATGAAAAAGCCTTTGTGACAGGGTTTCTCAAACGGAGCCCTCGGCACTCGTTGGGCACCACGGAGCGGTTCCCTGGGGGCCACGAGCATAGACCTTTACTAAATAACTCTGCCGTGATATTGCAAAACCTTGTTGATGAGCAGGGGACCACTAGTGTTGGGAGTCTTTGGAAGGGAGCCATAAATCATGCAAGGTTGAGAACCATTGCTTTATGACATTTTCCAAATCTAGAGGGCACACATATGAAGTTTCGATTGACAACATGGTTAATGAAGATAGTCTGTTATTTGTCATATGAGACCTGTTCAAGGTTTTGATCAGGTTCAGTTTGCTGAAATTCCTTTCAGCGCTGGCAACAGTATTGGGGCAGTTTAGCATAATCCGAAGTGCAATAAATACGTTAGGATAAACTTCATCAAGACGTGTCTTAAAAATAGAGCTTAACAAAAGGAATTGGGTCTTAAGCGCTAATGAAAGAAAACGTTCATCGCGGCCAATTGCTTTGATCGGCCTCAGGTTCGTTCCATTGGTAACAGCGTTTTCATAACTGAACGACAGGCTTGCTTCTGATTCCTTGCAAAATTTTTTAAATATTTGCATTTCATTACAACATGTCTAAATAATTGTCGTTAATTAAATGACAATGATTGAGTAAATTCTGCTTGAAAAGCAAGCGCATCGTGCTTCAACTGGCAGAAATACGCATGCATAAACATTTCTGACTTGTTAATCTCCTGGTGCATGGCACATATTTAGATTAATAACATTTTGTATCTCAAATAGGCTATAAATGTTGAAAAATATAGACCAGGGGCTTACGTGGACATGGCCATCGGAAGGATTTTTCAGGGGGACACTAGGAGATTTTTCCAAAATTTTTCTAGGGAAGGCCAAAAGTGGCAAAATTGTTTTTTTTCCCACTCGAAACTAAGAAAACAATCTTTTTTGCTAAAATTTTCAAAATCTAGGGAGGGCCAAGGTCCCCTTTCCCCTCTTCCGATGCCCATGTATGTGGACGCCACGTGGTTTAAATCCATAATCCACTAACTGCCCTACTCGGTTGGGACAAGCTTAGCAGTGATTGCTAAAAAAACTCTTCAAACTACACTATCAAACTCCATTTTTCTGTCTGAACAGCAGAATGCGCAAAATTTGTAACTTTGGTCATGAGCACAAAGGTATCTTGCTTATATGCAGTACAAAATATGAGAAGACTACCCAAGGTAGCCATAATACATTTTTTCACAACAATCACTGCACAAAATATATTGATCAGGCGTAAGTCTGACTTATGGACGTATACAACTACTGGCACATAGGCTAGCTTCACGCTCAACACTCCAAGCAGTGAATGGTGCCGCTTTACGCTCAAGTCTCAAATTCGTTTATTTCCTCACAAATGTACCAAAAATGATCAGGCGATGTTATTGTAGATAACAGCGGCAGGTACTGCTCTGTCTATAAATGACAGGACAAAACAGAACACGAATTGATAAAAACTACATTGATTTCTCGTGTTTCACATTTAAATTTGGGGGTTGAAGCCTTGTTTGAGGA
>Ga0210059_1002063_pt1 | contig 31107 bp, 15 predicted proteins | sample Ectturendosymbi2_FD_188042 | JGI IMG/M metagenome (GOLD analysis project Ga0210059, IMG submission 188042) | Ecteinascidia turbinata endosymbiont from Florida, USA - Sample 2 (SPAdes) (version 2) | ecosystem: Host-associated > Tunicates > Ascidians > Unclassified | place: Key West, Florida...
TTCGAACCAGTTTGATTCGCCTGTTAGTGACCGAAATTTTTTGAGTAACCTTATAACCGAATTTTTTTTTGGTAAATCGGTCAGTTCCGGCAGTTCTGAATTCCCAATTTCACCCCTGGTCACTGGTCGATCAGTCTCCAGAACAATCAGAGACTGAGTGGTTGTGCGTAGACGTCGCAAGATATAAGATCATTAACGTCTACAAACCTCCACGCTCGCGATTCACACCAACGAAAGTGTAAGAATCCTAACTGCTATGGTAACGACTGTTTGGAACCTTTAACCGTTCCGTAAGCGTGATTTCATAGTCAAGTTTAGTTCCAATGGAACAAGGGCAGAAACCAGAAAACTAGCAACAAGTTTTGTACCAAGGTGTCCGTGGACATATGGAAATCTCCCAGCACGCAGTACAGACGTGAAAAAGCGTCACTGCGGGCCACCTGCATCAAAAATGCCAAATTTAAGATTAACCCATTAAGGAGAGATTGTCACTATGTAGGCTACTTTTACTATAGTGAAAACCTACACTGAGCCGCAAAAAACCTTCGGCTGCATGCGGCCCCCGGGTCGTGGGTTGGACATAGCTGGTCTATCCAATACATAAATACTGTGAAGGGTAGAGGTGACAGCGCACACCCTTGCCGGAGGTCAACTCCCATGGTGAACAATTGTGATTTAAACCTGCTGACATGGACACAAACTTCCAAGAGGAAATGTAATATCTTGATCCCTACTAACAGGCATCCGTTAACACCCTTTTCCCGAGGAACCCGGTCGTGTGCTTTGTCGAAGTCGATAACACGTGTGGGTGCCTTTCCAATACTTCCACGATTTCTCGAAAATTTTCTGGAGCGCGAAAAGCTGGTCTGCAGTGCTACAGCCGGGACGAAAACCGCAATGGGTATCTTCCAGATTTGTTTCAATTATTTCGTGGCATCTCTATGCATTGCACTTGGCGCTTTTCAGGGGATCCTAATGCAGGGAGACACCCTGGTAGGTAGTGCATTTCTCCCGTTTCCCTTTTTGTGAATGGGGATGATTACCCCAGTTAGCCAATCTTTTGTGACCTCCAAGAACATCAGGCCATTTTACGCACAATAGTAAGCCAAAAAACTTCTGGATGCAGTTTTGAGCATTTCAGGTTAGATTTCATCGCAGCCTTCTCTGCTTTCAGTGCTTTGGCAGCTAGGAAGACTGCGATTGCAGTAATGGTTGGTATATCCCTCCCTCAAATGTACCTCCTATGTGTCCGATAGTGTGGAAGTAACTGGGTTTAGATCTTCGAAATACTCTCTCCACTTGCCGAGGATGTCCTCCTCATTGCTGACTAAGACACCGTGTTTGCCTTTGGTTGATGTGGCAGTATGAGCCCTGGAAACACCCGCCGAGTGTTTTGCCAGAACACCTTCTTGGCTTGCCAGCAATTGAAATGCAGTTTATACCCGAAATTCTCACAAGATTCTATTTGGGCTATTTTACTGTGAGGGCTGCCGTCTTGCGCTTCTCAGCTTACCGCGAATGCAAACGCGATTCGGCTTTGTTGTGAAGCAACGCCCTGCTTGAATTTAATATGTACAACTTTGTATGCAGTATAATCGATGTGCGTGTTTGCGTGCAGTGGTGCGTAATTTAGGCAAGCGTTCAAGCAGACGAAAGGCAGAGTAGAGGCCACGAGCGCTTGTATGATGATTTTTTACTCCATCGACGGAATATTTTAGACAAAAAAACGTTTCTACAGTGAAAAATTCTCCACGTAGGTATTAAGTATACATTCTTATGAAAAGGAATCTTTCAGCTATGTCGGATGACGTAGATCTATCAAACCCCAAATTAGCATTGATTACGCCAATTCAGCGCTTCTATAGTCGTATTCCTGAATGGACTCGTGATTTACACTAGGAAGTTAGAAGAAACATTATTTTGCTACTAATTTCTTTTGTTACTACTTTACTTCCTAGACTTAGAGATTTGCTTTGAACAACTCTTTTTCTAGCTGCAGAAATTTGAGAATAACATAAGTGGTAATAATGATAGTAATCACAGAGTTTTTAAATCCTGTGTGGATTAGATTTTTTGCCATCTTTGCACGGTCATAGAGTAGATCTTACGAAAACATCTGCACCACGACCAGGCGCGCAATCAGGGGGGGCATTTGCCCCCTCCGAAATTTTCAAAATATTGTACAGCAATTTTGACATTTGCAGAAACTTTCAAATAATAAACTTGAAATTTTGTATTCTAATCATTTTTAAGAAACGTCTTACTGGAATTTTTCTTTGTCTTACTTATCTCCTTACAAGATACAGTATATATTGAGACAGACCATCTGATCGAAAATTTCGTAAATGATTCGCATTAAACCACAAATATGTTTGAATTGGGAGATGGTTTAAAATGTTGGTAGTCTATTTCTAAGGCATTTTTTATCCTTTTGTTCGTGTAACTCTGAAAATTTTCAGAAATGCAGTGTGCGTACGCTTTGATTTTGCTTCTTGCCATCTTCTGAGGAAGAGAGTTTGCGAACACTCTTGAAACGTCAACAAAAAATACTGCATTGCTATCACACCAGTGGATCAACGTTTTCACCCAGTAGACTATGCCTAGTGACAGAAACATCATTCTCGTATGTTCACATTGTGTTAGCTTTACGTTTGCCTGGGGTTACTGTAGGCTACTATTTAAGCATTTTTGCATTTCATGTTGTGCTTAGCTGTTGTGGGGTTTCACAGGCAAGCTCTAGGGTTGCAAGGGAAATTCGAATGTCGCCAGAGCCTCAAAGTTTTTAGGTGTTGTTTAGGTAGTCCTAGCAAAAGTGGCTAGCCCCACCCACATCTGGTGGCGAGCCTGTCCCAACCATTCTTAATGAAGTTAAAGTGGCATTCCTTTTAAGAGTATTTCAGTTGGCAGACGAAGTCTCGAATCTACAGTTAAAACAATAGCATCAGTGATCCAATATATCCTGACATTCAGTCCAGTCTCTTGTATCTGACATTCTGGCAGCTTCACCAGGGGCAATATCGTCTGCAGAAATTATCTCACAGCAAATATATTCAACTAAAGTTTCAAAAATCTTGATAAACGATTTGATGAAATTGCTAAAACAAGACGAAAAGTTAGGCAGGTTTACTTGTAGCCTATACATCTGCCACACTAAAGCCCAGACTGTACTAGTTGAATACGGAACCAGGCGTTTGTATTAGGCTACTAATTTCTACTCCGTTACGATCGTTCGGTTGGCATCTTGATTAAAACCAGGCCCTTAACCAGCTTGGGACACAGAGGGGGAGAAGAGTTGTCTGGGAGGAGCCCAAATTTTAAATATGTCCAACACATTTTTCCAAGGGGGCGAAAACAATTTTAGGGGGGCTCCGCCACCCTGAGACCTCCTGCGCCCATGGTCGCAGTTAGGTGGGAGACACGGGGGACGTGTCCACCCCTTTTTTTCAGGCGGTAGGGATAAATTTTTAATGGGAAATCGAATTTATATAACACTATGCATCGTCAGTCCTATTTTCTGCAAACAATGCTAACAGGTGTGAAACGTAGAAAGGCCAACACAAGTTCAGAGAAAGGAAACAACCTCAAGACTGCAATGAATGAACTGCGCAGACCCAACCGCGACAAATAAAACAAAACCAAAACGTCTTTCTAAGCTACATGCAAAGGCTGAAGCCTCAAAACTTACTGCATAAATGACAAAAACTTACTAAAACTCAACGCCAGCTTACGATTAACACCAAAGCAAAAGTGGCTTTCTGATAAAAGTAACTCTTCGCAGAGCCACTCTCTCTGGTGTCTCGTCCCTGCCCCACGTCAGTTACGCCACTGTTTTTTCATGTTAGATGTTGCACATAGCCAAGCTGATGTTGAAAGAGTTTGGTGTGGTATCACTAATTCTGATGTTTTTATAAATATTAGCTTCGATAAAATGATTTTCTAGGGACCGCGAAAGATTGTTGACTGCATCTGTCCGACATTTTACCGACAATAAGAGTTTGACAACTGCACGTGTGAGAGATCACAGAAAAGCAATGATTTATTTCGTGCAGAAATGTAGCTGGTTTCGCTCTAACGTTGGTTGTCACGTATTCAGAAGGCAGATGAAAATTTGAAGATGCACGTTCATAATATAAATCTTAGGAAGTTACATTTTCAGGCAAATCTCTGCGAAGTTTTTGCCGAAGACAAAAAGCAGCAGTATTGTGGAGATTTCCTTTTAGGACGGGCAGATTTGCTGTTCATGCAGTCCAGCAGAATTATTATTTTACACGTGTGCAGACAGGCTATTCCTTTGATTAGCAGAAGTGTCAATTTAATAGCTTATCAGTAGGGCAATTTCTTTCCGTAAAGTCAATTTTTTGGTAGTAAGCTTGAATGACGTGATTTTTTGCAAGAACTCTGGATAGTAAGAGTAAGTTTCATATTCTTAATTTTATAGGTCAATAAAAAGCCAGTATTTGACTGTTAGGTCAATATTCTTTTTATAGGACAATAAAGTCAATTTTTTATGATTATCATTTATTAATCAAAATTTCTTTTTAGTATTGGTGAGAAAAATGATAATTTTGATACACCTGATAAAAGCTTACACATTACCCCTGGAACACTGAACCGGAATTTTTGTCACACGAACTCTGAAACTGGGTGGATGAAACCCAGTTTAAAAATTAAAATAAATAGCACATAGACTTGTGTCGCAAGTTTCGTTGAGAATTTGTGTGTTTTCGTTTGATAAACGTTCGTTTTAATATAAAATCTGAAGAAATTCTCACGAAATATCATTTATTCAGTCTAAATTTTGTTAGGTCAATAAAGTCAATTATTATTAGTTTTTAGGTCAACAAAAACTTGCCCTGTTATCAGCTTTAAATTGTCGGCTAATCTTGAATGTTGACATCATTTATTGCCAAGTTCATGACTTTTACTAGAAAGAGCAGATGCCGTTTTGTGTGGTCACGCTGTACATGTGTAAAAGTTTGGAATGCTGATCATGTTGCTGAAATATACATGTAGTACCGTGTCCAGTAACAAATGTAAGTATATTAATTTGTAAATTATCTGTGAGGACAAAGCGTAATAAGTGTTGCTTTCAAAACACCTCTAAAAAACAAGACCGGGGATCTGTATTTATTAAACTGTACTTCTGAATCGACCCGATGACTATATTGATTTCGCACCAAGAGGTCTCCTTACATTTCACAAAAAAATTGCGCCCATACCTGCACCCCCCAGTTACGGCCTGATTAAAACTAAAAAGTTCTCATTTTCAGAAATGTTGCGAAGAGAACTTAAGCTGTGACCGCTTGCGAAAAATTTGTATCACGGTTGAATAAACATCATGACGTCATCGAAAGGAAATTCATGAAAATTGCCCCCCACGAAATGAAGAGCTGGTTGCGCCCCTGACCACGACTCTAATCTCCGTTGTAATGGCCGTTATTTTTAATTATCTGGCACTTTTGTTTCTGACAATAAAGTTTCGATAGTTACCTGATCTCGCGCCTCGACTCTGTTATGATATAACAAGAGTATGTTTCCTGTTTTTTCTTGCAAATATAGAATTTCTCTTTAACGTTTTTTAACTCAGTCATACCCATTTCTAAACTGCGTGTGTCACCCGGGACCTCAAGGTTCTTGCAAGCAAAGCGTAATTTATTTCTGTTGATAAGCTCATAGGCAGCAAGCAGTTTTTCGAGAGCACAACAATGATTAACCCTCTTAACAAAAAAGAAATACTTACTCAACATAAAGATTGACCCAATCCATGTTTGTCGTATCAAGCGTCATAAACGCGCAATTGGCAAGGATTGTCATCATGATGAAAATATTGAACAGTGTGCCACTTGAAAAATCTTCAGCTAAGGATTTTTTTCTTGAGTGGTTCAAGTTTTTTCACTTTTTGAAGTTAAAATGTTTGTACAATCCAACAAGATTAGAATACACATCCCAAATGGGAAAACCAGCCAGACTGGAAAATTAATAGAAAGATGAATTCAGCGCTGTCTTCAAAAATCAGCGGGTGAGTTAATGCGTTTGCAGTAGCTTAGTAAGCTGATCAGCATGGCAACTACGGGGATTTCAAAAGTTCCAGATGAATTGAAAGATACAAGATGAGCTTGTGTTGTGTCAAATTCAATGAAAAGTTTCGAAAAAACGAATGTAGACAAATTACATGCAAAAACAATTTATGGGATTAAACCACCACATAAATTACGCTCTGTTGCAATACAACTCGCAACATCCAAGAACTTTCACAAAAGGATGCTTGCGCAAACCGCTTTATTTTTCATAAACCCGCTTATTAAAGAAAAGCTCAACATCAGCGAACAAAGCAAAGAATCAACACCAACAAGTCCTTTACAGTTGTTGCAAGGCATAAAGAAAACAAAGGATATGAATGAACCAATATTCTGTTTGATATCCGCCGCACGACACCAGTGGCTTTCAAGCAGAATAGAGCTGGAGTAGTGCTAAACCGATAAATAAGAAAATTCTTGTCCAGAATTATGTAAGTCTGCAACAGCAGTAAAAATGTATTATTAAGTGTATTTTAATCGGCGCTTTGCAGTGTGCAATAGCTTTAAAGACGCTATACCTGGCACAAAACTCAGTTGGGTGCGGTTAAGTTTTACCTTTTTTATCAACACAATGGCAATTACAGGAGTATGAAATAAGAAAACTACGAGATTTTGCAGCAAGTCACCACTGAAAATCAAATCAGCAGCTACGAAAAAAGGAATGCTTGTAGTTATATACAGGTTGAAGTGCCAATGAATAAACATTGTATACAACGATTCGACTTTTCATTTCTAAGTTAGCATGGAATAAGCCGTAGTTTGCACGTCGGTGTAAAGTACGCAAAAATTACCTGCAACGAACTGGACAAAAACAATAACCCAAACGCGAGAGAAAATTCCTGTCACTCAACCGAAATAACCTTTTATGAGCGAGTCGAGTCCTCGGTGAGCAATCGTTCAAATTGCAAGGCAAAGCAGGCAATGGTTTTGTCAGGCTCTAATTTAAATCCCTGGATGAAAAGCAGGGTGCTCTTTTTCACACCACTGCAACTTTGCGCAAAAGAAACTCGTTGACTAGAATTTTAAATTCGTTGCGACTTTCATTCAATATTTAGTTGGCTTAAAATTTTGAAACCACTTGCTGCAAAATTGCATAGCAGCATGAGTTCTTCGTCGCTGTGTTCGAATGAAGCATTTATTAAAGGATTGCCGCTGTGTTCGAATGAACCATTTATTAAGGATTGAATTATGCATATTTTAAGAAAAAGCACTTTTCCTACATCTAAAAAAGTTTCTAGAGAATCTGATGAAATACTATTTCAAAACCGACGATAAGTCGCAGCCGTACGTTTTTGTTTTGATAATACGGGTCAGGATCCTCCAAAGCCAAACATTTGTATTCTTCGCAAACATCATCTTGCAAATATTCAGGGAGAGTTTTCCCTTGTTCTAAATCCGGCATTGGTTGCTCTGGCTTTGAATCATCGTCATTCTTATCTTTCTCTTCATGTTTCTCCTGCAAAAATATTTTACTTTCTTTTACATTAACATAAAACCTGTTGCTCCAGATTTATACTAGTTTTTGGGAAACGAATGTTTTGACTGTGTGCTTACCATTATTAATAGATCCTTTGGTTTACCTCAATAAAGCAGCAAGTGTTACGAAAGTGTGCACTTGCCAACGAGAGTGTGATATCATCAGTCTTTAGCCATTTTTTTAAGCAAAATTTCTTTATTTTTATCAAGGTTGCGTGACTATTTATCAAGTAAACCTGACCTTTAACATAAATACAGGCACACCATTGTAGGAACAAAACATTTTGTTCCTGATAGTACGTACAATGTTTGCTTTGTACAAAATAACTTTACAACACCATGCTGAGTTTCCGTGGAAGCATATAAAAACAACGTGCGAGACGCAAGTTGCTCATCACTGTGTGAAACATGACAGCCTGCTGTATGCCTAATTATCGAGTCCCACATGGAAACCAGTGCATACCTAAGGGGCAATAAACCACTTACAGGGCATAAAAAGACAAGTGCAAAGAGACTAGAGAGTAAAATAATGTTGTTTGCTTAGGTTAGTCGTGTAAACTCCAAAACTCATGCGGCAGAAAGAACCTTTCCCTCAGGTTTTTGTCGAAGTGTGAGAATCAGCAAGCGTGTAAACCTAGTCAGCATATCTTTGCAACGCATTGTATGCTGCATGTGCCTACAAAATGACTAAGCACGACATATTTGGAATTGACCGTCCAGGCTAACTACTTCTGGGTAGCTGTGATTGCTCTTGGGGCTTACAAACATGCAAATCAGAATTACTTTAAATTAACATATTATAATCTGCATTTTAATGTACACAAACTTCTTTTTTGCCATTTCGTTCCATAGAAAATATGGGGTTTGCTGATTACTTACTGTTAATGTTGTTAGTAAACCTTCAGAAAAAAATGTGCATTACTTGACTAGATCTGTAGTGACCCAGAAGCATTTTCCGAAGATGATTGATCGACTTTGTTGTTGCAACAATGCAGTTCGGCAGAACAATGTACTCTTCTCAGCCTGAAATTTTTCCCTTGTGAGAAATGCAGATTTTGAATCCCTTGAGAACAGCTTTCAGTCAAGCTAAATTTTTCTTTATACTAGGCCAGAAAAATCTTGTGTCTGTCACTCTTGTTCTGGTACCAAAAATGAAAATGTGTTTACTGTTACAAGAACAAAAGTCAAGAAGACATTTTTCACGATTGTTTTTTCACATCAGGCTTTTGTTTCAGCGTATTCACAAAAACTAAATGAAAGGTAGGCGCATGGGGCCTTTGTCTTTCTAACCGACATTATATTCTTGTGTGCACTGAAAGGTGTTTAATGTTTAGATTAAGAGAAGTTAATGCTTTTAAAAGTTGGATTCACCTGTAAACTTCTTTATTGGTCCTTGTCATTTGAGCTTAGATTTCAGCTTTTGTTTCATGTAATGTTCCACTACAGAGCCTAAGCCTACAGAGAAGCAGTTCCACCGAATGTTGATCAAAACTCACATAAACTGAATATCTGATTTTACCAGAAATATTTAATACAGTCCAGAACGTTGCCTTCTGCGAACATGAGGTTGTTGTTTCGCTAAGAAAGTTTGGAATTACACTATGCAAGACGATAAGTGTGATTTTTGTATCTATAAAATTGTGGTAACGTTCAATAACAATTTGGAAGTCTTTTGTTCCAGTGTCAAGTGAAATTTCTGAACTCTGCGCAATTTCTGACCTATTACTGTTTGTCAGTTATTTTGCTTCTCAGAGTAAAAGAATAAAGTTTGGCGTTTACTTTTTTTATGTGTTGTGCAAATTAAACTTTTTGGTTAGATGTCAGATACCCACAAAAAGCTACAGTACGAGAATAACCACAACCACTGAAAAATATTGGACTTACACTTAGACCTCAATTATTTTTCTTTTTGTAATCCTAACCAAACCATAACCTGGCACACTAACCTAAACACTAAACCATGAGCCAGGGTTTTTTTAAGGCGCTTTAGGGACCCGATTCTGGTCCCTAAAATTTCAAATCGGGTCCCTAGAATCAGAGAAAATTATCATCGCGTTCCCAAAATCAGAGAAAATCGGGTCCCTAGAATCAGAGAAATCGGGTCCCTACAGATCTAAACCGGGTAGCTAGCATTTTCCTAAAAAAAACCTGCATGAGCCCTAATCATTAGTTTTCTCAGCATATTTGATATGTAGAATATAACTCTGTGCATGCCCACATGGCGTGATGTTAGATATTTCGCAAGTCAGAAATTTTGCTTGTCACCGGACATACCTGAAAGCTTAAGTTATATCTCCTAAAACTGAAGCAACAACCCATTGAAACATTTCATGATAGAAAAAAATTTCTTTTGACGTAGTCAGCAATCTTGCGCAGCTCGCCGACAGGCCACAGGAGCAGAAATCGGAAGTTGGAATTATGTTTAACCCGCTCATTTTGTTGCTGTACGGATTTTCCCAACCTCAAGTGGTGGTAATCTAAATCATGTCTGAAAAACGCGATGTATCTTTGCCTAGTGCGCGATATATGAACTAGAGTTGGCAAAATTTAGCTTGCATGAAAAAAAGAACCAAAATTTTCCATTTTTTGATTTTGTACAGTATTAAATTGAAAACAAGGTCACCTGTGTCGACATCCCAAATAAACTTTTGCAAACCTTTAGTAACAGTGTTTGCCGAACTATTGTCAAAGAAAATTTTGCTGCAAATCGATTTATTGGCAAGCTGTCGACGGAAAGTCAACTCAGACAACGCGGTTGCTGCTGAAACGATATTTGGCGCATTTAGTGTTTGGGAAAAGGTACAGAGCAATCTTACACCGTGCGCATGCATATCCGTTGTGTTGAAATATCAACGTTTTCAGTTTTGCACATAGCCAAACAAATTACATGATACCTGCGTGCAACCGTTTTCATTGAAATCCTTGTTGCTACTGGGTTAGATATACAGTGCAGTGAAGGCCAGACCTTCACGAAACAGTAAATCATGAATGCTACACCCAACAGTGGAGCTCACAGATTACCCCAGATGCTCTGCTTAACTGTATAATTTTTAGTAAATGAAAACTGAAACAAAAAAACGACCAAAATCAGCATCTTCATTTATTTGCAAAAGATTAAATGCATTTAACTTTTATTTAAGGGAAATTAATAGACTTGTCCATGAGGTACTTTTATCCCATCCCATGGCAACGTCTGACTGTCCCATCCCATGGGATCATTGGGATTTGCATGTAACTAGCAATACGAAGTGCATTACGTCACGTGCATGTATAATGTTTAGCTTCTGCAGAGCCGTGACTAAATCGCCCCAAAAATTCTAATTAGGGGTTGCAATGAAAATTGGTTTACCCTGTTTTAGTTGTTACCCGAAACAGGACCCAACCACCTTACTTGCGGTGGCCAACATCACTCTGCCATGGCACTGGTCCTCTTCGTGTAATATGTACTGTGGTGTGACCTTATGAAAGCGGTATTCAACTTCAGAAAATTCCTGCCCTTTGAAGTAAAATTACTAACGATGGGACATGAGCCAAATTTAAATAAATGAAGTTACATCTTCAGCATTTTAATTTCACGCATGAAATGGGAAATTTTGTCTGTTTTTATTAACGAATGAAAGCTCGCCCAACGCAAGGACAACTTCATTTCCTGTTACCTTGTGTTCACTCAATCCAACGACTTTGCACTTTACTACAAGGCTAGAAAGGAAAAAATGCACCATCCTGACAAATTTGTAGACGCAGTAATTTGAAAGAAATTCATTTGATTTGCAAAATAATTTAATGACAAGTGTGCAATAACAGATTCTACTGTCTGCTCATCATAAAGAGACGTACAAAAAACCGCCTCTGCTATTTTATCACTTTTATGCAAATAGTCTCTTCTGGCTTGATCGTGAAGTGGAAAGTCGTCTGGAAAAGAACTTACATTGTAAAAAATATATTTCGTGTCTCCAAAAGTTTCTTTTGGTGGTTTGAAGCTGCAAGCTAAACAAACAAAATTTGTCTGTATGCTTGTATCATATCTCGCTATGCAAATCAACACTGTTGGACAAGGACCCTTCTCCATTGTGACAAGCAGGAAACTCCTATTAAGTGTTAAGCTATGGCTGAAAATCGTTGCATCGAATAAACTCGAAAATTGTATTGTAACGGCAGCTTTTTTTGCAAAACATTAAATAAACTGCCTAACCGCTGTACTAAACGAACTGGTAAATTCCAAAGCTAATGTTAGATGAGCATCAATGAAATTCATGCCGCGATTTTTTTTAAATTACATTTACCATTAGTTTATGCTCAAGCAGTGTGAGGGGAAAATGGAAAAACAAAAATGAAAAGGCAGTGGCAACAGGTTAGATAAAATGTTGAACCCAAATGACCGCTCGGCTTATTCTATTGTCATTAAAAACCGTAAAAATGGAAGTAAAACAAATTTTAATTGATCAAAGCATTCTAAGAAACCAAACAAACTCAAGGATTACCTTCGGTATTATCAAACATTTTGGTGCCAGACGCAGTAAAAGTGCATGAAATAAAACTGAGAGCAGCTGAACACGTTTAAACATCTTGGGTGATGGAAGACAAAATAGATGACAATTGCTCGAAACAAGTGAACACAACATCGTGTGATCTATGATATCCGTGGCTCACAAAACGATATTTTCAAACACCAGAGACCTTTTTGATCCTAGCCTCATCTGTAATGCGGAATCGTTGATCAGTGGTTCCCAGCCTTTTCCTACTTGCGGACACCTCAGTAGATTCATTTTTCTCGGACAAGTGTCTCCTGAATTGTTTACTTAGTAAAATGCTACAGTATATCATGAGAACGGGACATGGAAGGAAGATGATGGTTTCAGACAGATAATCAGCAAACTGAAATCCTCTTAGCAGTGATATCATACCAGATACCAGTCTCGGAATTGCTAGTTTGCGCGATGCCTTAACTGTTTTTTGTTGCCTTACGCGATACCAAACTGGCATTGATCCGTGTCATCATTTACGCTATATACCGATCCATCTTCGCGACCTTCAAACTGGGAACCACTTTCCTTGACACTGACTAAAACAGGTCACCACCAGAGCATGCAACTAAAATGAGACTTTTAGGAAAAAGCCACCACGTGACGCTTGGGCATTAAGAAGAAGATTGCAATGAAATATTGTAGTTCTCCAAGAAAGGGTTTGAAGCAGTGACATGAAAATAATCGCATGCTAGGTTTTGCTGAACGACAGAGGATGATCAAAGATCCAAATGATGAACAAGTACAGATGGCGAGGTACACATCTAATTTGCATCTGGGTTTATCTTTTCGCTGATTTTTCGGTCATAGACCAAATTTTTTTTAATGACCGAAAAAATTAAGTCAATTTGGTCATAGTGTCTGTAAGGGTACCCTTGTGAATACTGTTACGGCGAGTTTTAATTCTGTTTTGGGATAAAGGACCGAAAAGCCTGCGGGAAAAAAGCATACTTGCATAGCGGTTTCGCCGTCATCTGCTGAAAGGCTAGTGTTGCGATCGGAAATCCCGAGTGGCAAATGCGCAAAGCTTCGCACCGCGGCAGCAAACAACAATAGAGTTCACATGCCATGATCACTCTATTATTGTTTGTTCGCGCCGCATATATCTATGGTGTTGTTCTTCACGCACATCCCGTTCGTGGTGAATCACAAAATCAACGCAACACCACCGGAGAGGTTGCAACACTAGCACAGCTGGCATCGGTAGCAAGGTGCGGCAAATATTGCTGTTTTTTTTAGATGTTACTCCACTGCCTCTCCCGAAACGAAATCGGATCAAAGAATATAAAGAGGCGATTGAACCAACGGTTTTTATTGTCAGAAATAGTATTACCTGCATTTGACCAAATGGTTTGGCAAAACACGTTTTTTTCTAATTACTATCGTTTCGTCTGCTTCCGAGGTTTAGCTCAACTCGATTAAAATACTTTTACGAACACTGCAGCATTGCAAGCAACGTTATAGGATGTCTCTGATTATTAAGCCAGTTTCGTTGTCTTGCGCTCGGGATCGATGTAAAACCTAAATTATGCAGGCCTAAATTCATGGTTTCATCCTTCAATATGATAGGAAAAGTTTCCAGTGAAAGAGAAGTGCTAAACTAATCAAAGACCGATTTGATTAAGCACCTTTTGATCAAGTCTTTCGGAAGCTCTTTGAGCATACAGTAGTGGTTCGAGAGAAGTTTGGAAAAGAGGATTTTTAGTAATATTTTTTGTGATCCTCGTGTACATGCGAGATATTCATCACGTGGTCACAAACAAAACGTTGAAGCTCGTGATAAAAGCATCATTAAAGTGTGACTTGTCATACATTTACCAAACATCGGAGAATTTTTCAGAATTTTGCGAAGGTAATTCTGTTTTTCCGTATCTCAGCTTCTTCGCCGAAGTTTTAGTAGCCAGTTCAAATTTGTTGAATTATACATGGTTGGCAATGTGTATCATTGAGTGGAGCTGTCCGTAACGTTACTTTGAGCAAAAATTTTCTTTCAATAAACACTGAAAGCAAGGTGACGATCCAGTGTTTCATATATATATGGTCATGTAGAAGCATTACTGCATAATACGTTGTGATCTGTTTTGAAGAAGGTAAAAATGAAAACGATTGAGCTTTCGACTGCTTTCAAAACAGCGTAATGCAATCGAATGAAAACAGTCAGCTGTTTGGTGGTGGTCAGTACACATAGTAGTTCCACAATCAATTCCAACACCAAGCAAAAACATAATTCTGCAACGAAAGTAAATTATCATCCCAGTGACAAAGAGGAAAAGTGGTGAAAATTACCACTTTTCTTGTTTAGAACGTGAGACTGTTTTTGGTGTACACCAGATTATTGACCAGAATGCATCAGGCCATGAGATATGCTTCAAAAAATACAGTTCAGAAAGTTTAGCTCAGTTGCGGCTATCCTACATCAAGAGCACTAATCGATATGCGGTGGCGTAAGAAATTTCTTCCATGAATATTTCAGCAGGCCATTAGAGGAAGAAAGTTTTCGGGCTAACGAGTTAACTGGAAGAAAAAATTATTTTTTGCCAATTGTTATTGGGCGAAATCTTTGGATATATGCCAACCTTAGCGAACGTTGTTGTTTTTTCCATAGCACGTTAGTTTTCCCTGATAGAGAGCATCCACCAATTGGAAACAAACATGTAACGAATTAGAACCAGAACATAGGAAATTTATCGTGTCTTTCATTCAAAAATAACCCTTGTTGCAAACGTGTTTTCCAGCATCAGTTACAAATGTTTATAACACATTCTGTTTCGCGAAGTATAGAGTATGCGCGGGATCTGCAAAACATCGAAACAGACTGCAGCGTGCATAACGTTTACAGCCTGGGCTAAATAACCAGCATCAAAACCAGAAAAAGGTGTTACCTTTTCTAATTGTCTTTCGTTGTCTTTTGAAGCTTCAAGGTTCCCAACCTGTCTTTGACTTTGCTGGCTCTTCAGCGGCGTAAACGCCACTTCCAAAAGAGTAAGGGTCGACATTTCTTTAACATAAACCTACCCCACGAAATCAAAACACTAGAGCGCATTTCTGTAAAAGAAAGCATGCCAAGTAACACAGATTCGAATTATACAATCTTACCTTTAATTGACAAACGTTGTCTTAGACTTCAGTTTTGCACATTATATACAACAATTAATCACTAATTTGATAATCTGACGCTATCCACAAGATTTCAAAGTATGCTTGCTCAGTTTTGGACGGACTGAGGGACTCGCCACAGTTTCATCCGCAGAGCTGCAACAGGCAGTTGATGGTCCTTACAAACTGGCGCATAAGCGACAGCACCCACTGGGACCGAACAATTTTGCTTCTTAAATTTCATATGAACTAAGATTCTATAGTATGAAAATGTCCACTTTCCTCATGAAAGCTTGTTACATTGATCCCAGTTTATGGATGACCTATGTCACGATTTCGTGGCGATAGAAGAACTTTCGACGAAATAAACGAGACAGAAACACTAAGGCCTGGATTTTCATCAATGTAAGAAACCGTGTAATTTTGTTTCAAAGATCCAGCAAACTTCACCAAATTTGGTAACGGCTGATTCATTCGACAACGCAGAAAACCTGCCATGTCAAAGATCTGACAAGCAAAGTCCCCTCTGGGTGCGCAACTGCGCAGAACCCACCAGAACCATATGCGCAGTGAAATCTCATTCTCGCGCACTAGCAACATTCCAAAACATTGGAGAAACACGAAATCAAGAAGTTATTTGAATTAATTGTGCACTTAGTATTTTGATAAGATTTTACAATTTTTCTAATACTGTAACTCACAAATTTTGTAGTTTATTTATAACTTTGCTAACTCAGCCTTGAAATATTCATGCTCACTGAAACAAACATTTGTTCGGTGTAAAATCTTCTCAGAGAGAACACTGTTGACAAACACAAAAAAATTTTTGTAAACATTTACACACCTACCATCCCGCACAATCATCGTTATGAATTCTATGTTTCTTGTTATCGTTTATTTAGATGAAAGTGGACTGGTGTCTTGTCAAACTCAACCCCAAGAATTGGTTCCCTACTTCTGCGTCATACAAAATTCACTGGTACTGTAATAAAACAAACTTCCACGTGTGCAAAGGTGGAAGGAAAATGCAAGTATTCTCAGTTCTCTTTTCGCCAAAAACCTACCAAACATAAGCGTAATGTCAAGTTCAGTGGCTCTCGAGCTTCAGAGAAAAAACAGGACCAAAATCAATTGGTGATGACGATGTAATGGTAGCTTTTGATGGAATCTTTTGAACTAGTAAGGCTCTGCTTTTGCTGGTTCATTTTCTAACATTTTGTTTTAAAGTAAAGCGGTTTTGATTAAAACTTAAAATAAACGAACAGTTCTGAACATCTCAGAACGCGGTAGATTGCCGGGTTTTGGAAATAATGTACGTTCAAAAGTCCTTGGAACACATTTACCGCGAAGTGAAAGACGTCAACGTTACCTAGCTCTCAGAGATATGTTCCCAGCCTGAAGTGAGAGTGTACGTTCTCACCATACCTTCCTTTAAATTTCGAACTACAGGAAATTTGTTATTCCATTGTTAGAGATTCATTTCAAACATTATCATTTCCAACACTCAAAAACTCCCGTTTTTTCGTGTTTGTATTAGAAGCCTGAAAAAAATTTTAATTACGAAACAGTCTATAACAAAGCGAATTGATTTCAAAAATGTTGAAAACACCTTTTATAAAAGAATTACTATGCTAATAGCTAAAAAAATAAAATAAGCTTACAGAATATTTTGGCCTTCATACTGCTTCAGCTGATTAAGAACAGGTATCATTTCATAAGCACATTAGACTTTTTCAACTACACAGCGCACCTAGCCAGGAGAACCTTTTACAAATACGACTGCTCGCTTCTTTGAACTCGCCTCCTACCGGAGTGATCGCATGGCGCCAAAGATTTCATTAAATAATAAAATTGCCAATATAGAAAAACAACGGTAATAAACAGGCAAAATTCTGACACATGTCATTTTTTTAATTTGGGCGATTATTGACATCAGCATATGTGTAGACAAAAAATGTTTGGTGTATCTCCATTGGAAATAGAAAAGAGCAACTTCATTAATGTTTAAAAATCCAAGCTTATTAAGTTAGATTAGCAATTTTTCATCTACACTTACTCAAAACTCCCCATAGTTCTTACCTCAACCTCTTGTAACAGTTTTCGTCAATGAATGATATTCTCTGCAACTAAATTACTTTCAAATTGTCCAATTACACTTTGGTTGCAACAGGAAATATCCGGATTCAACCAGTGTGGCAAAACAGTTATGACTTGTTCGCACAACCATCAGAACCTGAACGCTGCTAAAGTCTTCGGCATTTGTTTTTTCTCCGTCAGGTGGGTTTCAATTTAAAAAAGCAGAGCTAGAACCCCGCACTTGGCAATTATTTCCATTAGGTCGAAATTCTTCCTTGGTAGCGGAACGGATTTATTGCGTGGGCAATCTTGCATAGAGACGAAGAAAAAGTTGTTCTGAATGCATTTCAGTAGCAAATGATGGTGAGATTCTCTGATCGTTACCTCAGCCTCAGCCTTAGCGAAATCTCCCTGATTACATAAAATTGCTTTCGCATCCTCAATCACGATCGGCGTTGGAAGCTCTGACCTATTTTGTTTTCTTCGTATGCGCTGAACAGACGCGTAAAGTAATGATCTGGATCATGCCAACGTGGTTAGGTTTTAGTTGTAATAGAAAATCCATCGCACATTAGAAGTTGATTTACTATAACAGTACAAATCCAATGAGTAGGGGCCGGGACAGGGCGCATTTCTTTGTGAGACTCAACTTTGCGAATATTTAGGAATTGTGCATATCGTCTTTCAGAAAATTCGGAAGTCTTTAACAGAACGTTTGAGCAAGTATGATCCCGCTGTCAATAACAAAATTCGGCAAAATAAATTAATTTTCATACATTAAAAGAACTACATAAATGCAAGATTATAGACCTTACGCGTGTAAAGTTTGTGGAAAAGAATTTCCATCACAGCCAAGCCACGTCAAAATAGTTTCAACTCAAGTGATACTTTACCTTGCAGCAAAAATCCAAGACAAAAAGGAGTGGTTCGCACTGGCACTCGACTTAAGAAGCAAATACAAATGCAGAGAGTTTCGCTGTTATTGGTCTGCTTGTTGCCCGACTTGAACCCAAACAACAAACAGTTGCACACGATGATTTAGGCACAAGGTGAATTACACAAAAATAATGCAGACTTCTTAATACCATGACACTGTTTTGCAATTACTAGAATGGGTGCCCTACATCGTAATAATCCAACGCCAAGCATATGTAGCTGTTTGCAAATGTTATCAATGTTTATTTGCCCAACAGTCACGTCAATGCGCTGTTGGATTATGCGCCAATTAAACAATACCGAATGATGTCGCCTCAATTACGGCAGCTCGATTGCGCAAGTGCTGTAATTGTATAGGTTTATAATGCAAAGAATCCGCAGGTCTGTATAATCAATACACGAAATTGATTGCTCTATGTGAAGAGATTAAAAATTCTTGCTCTGGTTTTGCTGGTCTTGGTAAAGCATTAGTCCTTTTCTGTTAGTCGAAAGGTTGGTTAGGTCTGTGAACATGCTGGCCCGGAAGAGTTATACTGATAAATGGCTGAATGCTACTAGTTATGCTACAAGTTGTTAGAAAACGTATAGAATCAAATTTTCCTATTCAAACAAGTGTACTGTAGATGTTGACCATTGCAAAAAGTATCGAATTATCGGGATATTTTCACCTTTCAAAAGGCTCTTAAACGAGGCAAGAATTCTGTGTAGTTCACAACCAACGTAAAAGCTCTCAGACCAAGAATGCTTTCAAGTTAACTGATAACACACAGCAGAGATAGGGAGCACTGTTTTTGTAATAAAAGTTATTAATTTTCTGGTGAAGTACAATTTAAATTCGTTATTGTTTGTTCCGTTTCATCGATGTTTGACGATGCCAACTGTTCCAGAGCAAACCTCCAGTTAATTACCAGCATCAAGATATTTTCTTCTCTTCAAAAATTTTACAAACTTTAGGTGAAAAATTAAGAAGGTTGACAAATTTTTGCTGTACTCAAAAGTCACGCCAGCATGGTTGCAACGTCTATGCCGCAACATTTTCCTTAGGATGTGAAAAACTGGAAAGGAACCAATACAAAGAATTGCAAAACGAATTGCTTTTACGCAAGTTCTTTCAACCGTTATATCTTAAACCACGGAAAATCGTACTCGAAACCAGACAAATAGCAAAACTAGCTTATCACTTGATACCACAGAAGGAAGTACCAAAAATCTCAGAGTCCACTATCAATCAAAACTTCCAAGTTGTGACGTCATGTCAGAGAAGAATACATTTGCAAATAACGTCATGCTGCGACGATGCACACAGACAGTAAACTCCACAGAAATTGAAAACGCTAGGCCCAGAACGTAAATTATTTATTTCCTGCACTGGCGCATTACCGAGGCCTCGCAGCTTAAAGAAGCTTGTCCGTCGTCAACGGAAATGTCAAGACATGAGAAGCCTTTGGTAGCTTTCTCTATTCCTCAACACGAAGAAACTCTTGAGCAATTTCTCACAACTTAAATGCCATTCTTGACATTATACCGCACGGGGGTGCCCTTAAAGAGATATACATGTTACGTTAGCTTGAAACCATGTGATAAAGGGGGTGGATGTGGACCATATTAGTTCCAGTCGATTGTCGGATTTCAACTGTTTATCAAGTTGGTTACAGCTTAAAAATTTCGGTTACTGTTTAAAGTGGCTGGTAACCGCTTGAATATCTATTTCTGATTCTCCGCAACCACCATCGAAAAATGTGGCAAGCAAATTCATTAGCTTTCATGATGAAGTAATAATTCTCTGCAGTCATCGCCAATCTATGGATTTGAAATGACGCACAGTTTCACATTAGGCCATGTAATTTTCTGAATGGCAAAATAAGAGGAAAAACGATACAGCCGACTGCACAAACACACCTCTTCAAGAGGAGAATATGTTTTTCTGCAAGTTCTACTGATCCCATGAAATTTCCAAAAAATTGTACAGTCTTACTAGTACATTGTACGTGGCGTAGTAGTTTACGAATGGCACTTTCCATCATACAAAAGTAAAGAGTAATTTTTAATGATGGCCGAGGTTTGCATTATGGCTTTTGTTGTTCTCTGTGTAAAGTTGTAAAACAACGTGGGTTGAAAGCAATCAGCGTATTTTCAGTGACTCCTTATCTATGACAGGACGCTTCGAATGCATATCATAACATTTGCAAAGTTTGGGAGCAGAAAAGAATTAAGTTACGGGATCTTGCTGCCACGCGCGTACTATCAATGCATTCCTTGTGATGTACGTGTGATGAATACCATCTAATGACGTCAAAGTTTGGAAAACAAAATACAATCAATTTATACGACGAGCAAAAATATAAAAAATATTTTTCTGGATAAGTCTCGACTTGTATTGTCGCCATAGCTTTGCACCACACTTAGTCCGCAGCAAAGTCAACACAAAAAAAGGAAATTACCAAAAACAGCAAGTTTATTGTACAGAATGTTTAAGCGCGTTTTACGCAAGACGCAAGTTTTCGAACTTGGCGATCACGCAGCCTGCATAATGCTAACGATGACGAAAATTTTCTATTTTAGATGTTTGCTGCACTGTTCGTAACGCAAACGGTATGGTATACACGTGGTTAGATGATTCTTGTATTACAGGTAGGAAATTTTTTTTAAAGTGAGGTATGTAAACTGTTATGATATTAGCAAACTTAGTTTCCAAGCAGGGAGACTAACTCGTTGCTAAAACCAAGCTTTGTTTCCAACTGAGACAAAGATCTTCATAAATCAAGCTAACGAGCTTGAGTAAAACCAGCATTTCGTTCAATAAAAACGCTCTTTTTATGTACAACGAAAGCATAGATGCAACCATTGCAACCTTTTCATACGGTTGGAGGAAACCTGTAACAAAGTGTAATTGCGGCAGTAATTTTACATGTTTTCTTAACTTAAAAAAACTATCAAAAAATCAGATTTCTTAGTATCAACCGTCTCTTTCTGATTGCGACGCAGGTGCTATGGCAACGAGGTTTCAGCATGGATCGATATTCCTTTGCTGATTAAGCAAACAATCGATTGCTCAAATTAGCTCTTGCAGCAGAGAAATGACGTCACATTAAAATGACATCGACTGTTCGTATTTACTTTTTCTTGATTTCAAAATCTCATAAATAAGTAGTAAATGGAACTGTTAAAACATTTATATATGGGATGGTAAAATTATTAGGCCCCCAATCAGGGCAGTAAATGCTGCAAGGTTGAAAATCATTGTTGTGAGTGAAGGAAATACCAAGGCGCAGATATTCCGCATCAAAATTTTTGAAAAGGCGAAGTCAGCTCAGCTAGCGCATGATAACAGTTTTTTAAAGTTATGGCGGATTTTTCGGAATGGACAGACAATGGTGCAACTATCTTCCGACACAAACTTATTATAATGTTCTTCAATCCATCTGCCTTTCTCTTAATCTTATTTCAAGTGGCAAATGTTTTTCCTGTCGGCCTATTTGTACATAACAATGCCTATTACGAAAACAACGGTCAAAACAAAACGACAACGACGGTCTCTGCCTATTGTTTGATCCAGTGCAGTTAAAATGAAGATATGACAGCATACCTTCACAAAAATAATAATTAATAATAGCATAACGTAGGTTTTTTTTAAGGAAAATATTAGGTACCCAATATGGACCTGTAGGGACCCGATTTCTCTGATTCTAAGGAACCGATTTTCTCTGATTCTGAGGATCCGATTTTCTCTAATTCTAGGGACCCGATGATAATTTTCTCTGATTCTGGGGACCCGATTTTCAATTCTAGGGATCCGAATCGGGTCCCTAAAACAATTTAAAAAACCTGGTATAACGAAATAGTAACGAAATGGAAATGTTGGAGGAACTTCAAAATGAAATTACATTTTTAAAAATCACCCACCACCACTTCACCGTAAACCATACTGTTAAATTAATACTAATGCAGTAAGGTGCCGATGTTGGAATAGAAGTTGTGGATTTTCGCACTTACAAGCACTTGTTTCTGCTCACCAAACGTTGCTCAAATGTGATAACTTTGTTTTTGCTCAAATTTTCCGACATTTTCTGGATTTATTACAAAACAATTACAAATTTGCTGCGGGTATAGGAGTCATTGATACTGTCATTGGAAATTCGAAAAACCGACGTAGTGTCCTCATTTTATTTTAGCACGCCTGACAAATCAAAAAGCACCGTTTCCTACACAGTACAAGTTTTATGGCAGTGGTTACTTACGTTAGACTCTAATGTTGGTTTGTGCCGGCTCTTAACTCGTCGATTCTGTGCTTCACAAAAGCACAGAGAACAAAAACTTCGATCGACAGCTGCCAGCATTGCATTTACGTTTCCCCCACGCTCGGCACAGGAAGTATACCGTAAGTAATGTTTTGGCTTCAGCAAGCATTAAGCAGTGAACACCGCAGACCAACGGCTATCGCTTGACATGCCGGAGCATCTTGAGGGTTGATTACCTCACTTGCAAATCTGTCCGCGGCAGTGCGTTACTGTTATTAACTTGCTGCGCCAAACGCGATTCCCAAGGGTGTCTCGCTGTCCACCGATACCTAACTGCGGTCAAGGTGTTTCGTACAACGTCGATCTGACGTCACTGACCTGTGATATTGATTCATTCGGAGGCTGAACAAACATACTCAAGTGCAAAGACGCCTATCAGCACTTTTTCAGAAATAAAATTTTCAACCACGGAAGCATATCGCAGTCAGGTCGCAAGTGCTCTTTATTCTTTTAAGCGCCCGGATTAAAGAGGAAACCGAGTTACCAAGGTACTTTTTGTTTGTTTCATCAACTTTTGTGCCTCATGCTATTTTCTAGTCGTGAGAACAATTGGGTCAAATACCTCGTGACTCTGGTGAAACAAACCATAGTACTCAATTTCATAATTTTGTTCAACCCTTTCTGAAACTAGCGTTGTTTTTGGACATCCGACATGCAGCACAACCACCCACCACAATCTTTCTGATTCAAGGCCTGATTCGTATATTATGTCGTTGAGCCCCTTAAAAAATTCGTTCACACAGGTCAACTTCTCTTTACCATCGCAAAAATCACTTCAGGTCATTAACAAACATGCCAATACTCATATATCTCATATAACGGATGGACGTTTTGCTATTAGGATAAGACAACAAAGACACTGCCGACAGTTGAAGCGGCGATGAAATATCTGATTAAAAGTAAAAGCTCAAGTCAGCAATGCATGAAATTTTTAAAAACTTGTCAACATGAGCAATCATCAACCACTGAGTCATTCATTCCCAACCTTCTTTTGACTGCGGCACACTGCAACTCAATTATCTTCACGCGGCACACCAGACATAATAATTGCAAAATAACTACCGGTAGGTAGTAGAAAGGTCTTCTGCAGGAGTCGCACACAGTACTAAATGTTCAACAAAGTAGTGCTCAGCTTTGAAAATTTCGCAGCACACCTGGGACTGCCTAGCACGGAGTTTCCCAACCTGGGGTACATTTGCCTATCCTAAGGGGTACATTTTAGGTCAGCAAAGAAGTGAAATATATATTCACATATCTTTTATTTCCAAGTCTTTATACATATATCATTGAATATTATTTTCAAAAGCCGTTATATGCTTATTGTTAAATATATCTGTGATTAATCAGGATAAAAGATTTTGTTATAAGACATTTTGGGGGTACATGTTCATCTGTCGAAATGCTGAAGTGGTACATTCTCATCTTTCAAAATGCATCTGGCGGAATGCTGAAGGGGTACATGGTCAGAGAAAGGTTGGGAACCCCTGGTCTAGCAACACACCCTTTGGGAAAAACTGCACTAACTTGTTGACGCCTCGTAGATTGCTCATTGGTGGCCGATATCGACCACAATTGCCTCTATGGTTCAACTGATGTTGCATGTATGCAACTGTAAGATCATTTCTGTAGCTTTAAAAAAAACTATTTGTTACATCAGCTGGCTAAACAAAGTTGTAAATAAATACTGCATCTGAGTAATTCCAGCATGTTTTCACGCGTGCGTTGATTGGCATATGCCATGGGTTTTCAACATTTTTCTGCTCATGGCCGATTCAACTAGGAAAGATACTGGTGGTGGCTCATTACAAGTGGGAAAGATATCGATGGTGGTCCAAAGCTCATACATAATCTCATAGACTAAACGCTTCTGAAACTTTAGCTTAACATTAGCTGCTGTGCTATAATATTTGCAATGCTATCCCATAGCAATTCTCTAAAATATAGCTTCAGCTAGCATTACAAAGTAGGAGTTATGTCACAAACATCACATTCAGGTCGAATATTTTTGCTATTTGTCAATCTTACTTGATCAAATTGACATCATTATACAAGTCTCACAATGTTTTCATTCTGATTTCAAGTTCAGTGGCCCACTGGAAAAGCGTCATGGCCTACACTGGGCCAATGTTTTTTTTCAAAGATTTGCTTGTCTTTCTACATGTAGTTTGTGTTTCATGGAGCAATGGCGAATTATTTTGTTTTTGAAGTGGTAGACTTTTTTTTACATAACAGCCAAGGCGTGTCGAACTGGCGACAGGTATTACGCATTTCAAAAATCTAATTTTCTTTCTCATACCAGTAACTAAGAGTAACCAAAAATGGTTATCTCAGTTCAACTTTTGCCTGTGGTGCACTATGATGTTGTTGCACAAACGAGTGGTGCTTGAAGATTCAGTTATGACATAAAGTTGGGTTGAGACGGTAACACACAGTGATCACACAGCATCGTACCAAAGGAAAATAAAAACTCGTTTTTATCACTTTTCGTAGCCACTGAAGATTTACCAGATAGCTTATTTATGACAAAGGGTCGGAAGTCAAGGAAATGGGGTGCATTTATTGAAAACGAGATTCAGGACGTAATAGTCTCTTGTGGGGCATATTTCCAAATCAAGCCCTAGTTTTACTCAAATATTTAGCTGCTCTTAAATTTTTTTAATGTAAAGCTTGAAATAACATCCATATAACGAGAGGAAACTGTGGCAGCGTGTGTTTAGTTGAAAGTACTGCCCTGTTGTGAAAAGGTGACTTTTGAGCCAACCCTTCATGTTATATTTTTTACTAATTTCAAGGGTATTTTTTACGCATTCTGTTTGCGCTTCAAACATTGCCAGTTCATTGGCTTTCACTTCACCTCGACACTGACTTGTAGGCAGTATGTTATAAGTTATTTGTGATTGCGTTTCAACTTCCAATGTTTTTTATTCGTGCTGAATGATCTGTAATTACACCAGCACAACACCTGTACTAGTAGAAAGCTCATAAAAAATGCTAAACCTCAAAACATGGTTTTTAAGCAACTTTTGTCTGTGTTTACTGACCCATGTCAAGAATTTATGACACAACAGCAGCAAAATTGTAGTCGTCAGTTCTCTAAAATCAATCGAACAGCGCAGCACATCAAAACTGGTAATTTAAAGGCCACCTCGAGTGAATTCTGGCAATGTTTTTTGATGATTCGGGCAATTCTACCAGTCAAAGCAAATCATTCACAACTGAATTGCTTTTGTAAGTTCATACACATAATTATTTTTCCCAACTGACTACTTCCTGAAATGGTCGAAGCAACCATACAATTCCTTTCAGTCAGTTCACACTTGGCTACAATTGTTGTTGCAAAGCCAAAGAGCAATGAGATGTCATATTGCAAGACTGATTAAATTAAAACACGTGCACGCTTTTAAATAGTTCTGTATCACATGTCAGCTGAGCTATTCGTCGACGGCACCGGTCTTCATGTATTCGAAGATATCATCCATGACTGGCGAGGAGCTGAGCAGTATATCAGTCTAATTATCCCACTCTCAAAAGACAAAGTTGCCATAAGAGGTCTGTCGACATATTCGCCTTAAAGTCAAAGACCAAATCTGTTTACACTCGGGTACAAAACAAATAGTATTGACAAATATTAACGATGTCAAAATTTTGTAGGTAGTGGTGGAAAACAACCGGCAAGTGTCTATGAGCAAAATAACGTTTTGAGAGTCACTGGAGATGCTATGCAGCTGGATAGAGCATTGAGGGCGCTCAGCGCCGTAGCACTGAATAATTAATGCTGAGAAAGCGGACCTAAAGCAAAGATACGGCGGGCGCTTAGTGTCGTGAGCGTTTACAAGAAAACTAAAAACCGGCAACTCCGTCAGCGGTGCGGTGCTCGGTGACGTATGGAGAGACAAAGCGAGCGAATAATTAGTGCGTTAATTCGCAGGCGTCCAACCTAACCAGAATCTAGGATGCGATCAATACTAGCAGAAGCCAACAAGGTTAATGGGCTAAATGTACCTCAGCATCAACTTCCAAGTCCTTAAAAGCGGTAATAGCCGGGTATAGTCATCTCTGCTGTTTATGCCACAGATGCCGACAATACTGTATTCTGCTTGGCCTGGTGGCTTTGCTGGTAACTTCTCCAGTCACCATAAAGAATTCGCGAGCAGGCCTGAACGAAAGCAGATGTTCGTGATTGATTATATAAGAAATTCCTCCTTTTTTACTGCAGTTTCCACAAAAGAGGAATGCGTCATAGTGGTAAAACTTTGCTTCATATCGATAAGCTATCACCTTATCAGCATGATTTATCGCACAGGTAATTACGTGGTTTCACAGGCAAGTTGGAAAACCTTGAAAAGGAAGACAACCGGCGCTTGGCAAAAGTGTCTTCCACAGGCATTTTGGTCTTCCCCCAAGTCAATGGTTAATAATGTTCATTTTCAATAACACAGAATCCTGGTGTCAGTTATAGAACCTGTCAGTGAAGTTTTTCCATCTTTGCCTGTGTCGAATATCAGCTCAAGCACACAAAATGCCTCACGATGCACGGCTAGATCTATATTTGACCTAACTTTTTCCTGAATACTGTCAGCAGATTAGACATTGAAAGAAATAACCTGAACCTACCAAAACGTAATGGGAGGGTTTACTTCACCTGCACATTCCAAACTTAGTGAATTCTGGGTGCAGCGAACTGTCACATCATCTCAAACAGGCTATTTCAAGATAAGGTTGCACGAAGCGTAGAATTTCTGTTAAAAACAGTTTAGCGTTTGAACCACATGGACTTTAAATTTCAGACTTGCCTCGCAATAGTCATGTGAAGAGGATTCAAAGAACTGCATTTTCATATTTTATCTCTTACAAGCACAGACTTGCAGGCAACAACTTTGCTAACCTGACAGACTTGTCGTTAGCTACTATACGAATTTTTAGGCTGCTGTTCCTATGAAATGTTCATTCGTGTACATGAAATTGCAAGTACTTTCAGCAGAATTTCAAAAGCACCTATACATCTTAAACCACATAATAGCCCTCTTGCTGCCAGTAATGCTGAAAAACATGTGTATCATAATTTCCGTCCTCTTGCCTGTTTCTTCCAAACCGACGTCCATTATGAAAAGCTTTTCCAGTCTGGCATCAAGGCTTTAGTTTGACTAAAACTCTGAAGCGAAACCTGCATCGGCAAACTGTACTCAGCTTCATCGAACGAAAGGAAACGAACGAAGAATTCATAAGCGCGCAGCCATTTGTCAGTGTTCAACTACTGGGCACAACGCGCGCATGCAAGCGCTGGCGCCACCTTGGAATTCGCGCGATGAAGAAGTTTCTCTGTCTCTCTTTTCGTGCTTCAGAGCAACTCTGCTTAGGGTAACAGCGCTTACGTATCTTCGCTTACTACTGAGGCATTTGTGCATAGCTGCGCCCTGATGCTGCTTTGGCAAGAAATATCGCGTTTTCCCTTACACGGCTTAAATGAAATTAAAATCGAATTTTCAGTGTGTTTATTTTTGGTACTTCATTTCATTTCTACACTTTGCTGTTAAAATTTGAACCCCAGACTTGATGCAAAAAGTGCTTTCGCCAACATACATTCTGTGCGTGAAATATGTGAAATATTTCCACAAATATAAAGTTTGCTAAAAGCTGGGCTAAAGCAACCTTTTCCCTCTTAATTTGTCTTCAACATCTTCATCAGAAACCAGGAGTAATAAGAACGATGCACCTAGTTTAGTGCAAATAAGTGATATACAGCCTACTAACATTCCAAATAGCGATTTTGCTGGAGTAAAGCAGTCTTTACATTTTTCGAAGAAAATCCGGGGCTCCCTTACTTCCTGTAATTCTGTTGATTTGGCAGTAAATTTTCGGCTGTTAGGTAGTACTTCGTGCAACAGTTCGTACAATAATTTTTTTTAATTTTTGATTGTAGCACGGTCAGCTTCAGTCATATCTTCAGAGACCGTTCACCCAACTTGTTTTTAGTGGAAGCTGATCGACAGTAGACGTATACATTTCTATGAGAACGTTTACAGAAGGTACTTTTGAGCAACAATACAACATGTCAAACTTGCTACAACTAAGATAAAAGGCGATACGTTTTTTAGAACATGCACATGACTTTTTCTAGGACGTAACAAATAAGAACTTACTTAATGTGGTAATATTGTCGCATTTTCTTATCCCAGTTTCCTTCATTGGGCAGCAGGAGCGTAATGAAGTTAGGTGGCGCCCGGTGCAAGAAGTTTGGCGCCCCCATGTTTGAACCTGAGGTGTTTCGGAATCAAATGAACTGTATTGAAGGAACCACTTGTGATATTGTTGGGACTAAACTGCGCCCCCCGCAGTTACTCGGTGCCCCCATAGTGATTCGTCGCCCGGGAAATTGTTCCCCCTTTGCCCCCCTCTTTACGCCCCTGTTGGGCGGGGCAAACCGTATTCATGCGATGTTTCCGAGAAATGAACCAATTCAAGCAAAACTGGCCTTGCTAATCAACATGAACACTGCTTGTAAATGGTAATATGTAAGGTAAGGCAAATGCACAAGTGCCTTTCACGAAGATGTGACCCATGTGTTATAAAATAAGAAAAAAATATGCCACCCTACCTATTCAAAAGTTCCAACAAAAAAGTTAAACCACGTCAACGCACAATCACAGAGTTAATTTCAAGTTAATCAACGTTCAACAGTTCACCAAAACTAACTTGTTAAGGTAATTCATTTGAAGTAACGAGCCTACTTCCATGTTTATAAATTACCAAAAATTTTGAGCATATTTTATTGTGGTTGCAAAGCGAGTAGTAATGTAGAACGCAGTCGAATTCTGCGTAATAATCCAAACCTATTTCGCTTAGTGACTACTGGCTAATACGTCCGCTTCGGTGCTGGTAGATCTGGACTTCCAATCGAGATCAGGACTTGCCCAAGGTATAATGGGGTGGGAAGGCGTGGGAACAGAGTTCCCACACTTTTTTCACAGTAACCTGAGCCGAAGATCTGTAGCTGTGTCATCTTTTTCTCAGATGTCCTGTGTGTAGCTAACTACAGACGTCGCATAAATGCAGTGAAAATGACTAATTATTTGTATGCGTTCCCACACTTGTTTTTTTAGCACTGCGCTCCTGGTCTTAACAAGACCTTGTAAATTGGCACTGAAGCCTTCTTGCCTTTTGCACCTTGTTAAAAAAGTTGTTGGAAGAAGTCTCTCAAGTCGCCCTGACATAAGAGGTGCAACCCTCCGTGAAGTCCGGTCATCTTGGCCTGTGTTGCCATCGGAACACTTTCACGGAAGGCTAAGTGCTCGCGACTGAGGCAGAGGCAATTTCTGTATCACTTGAAACAAAATTTCCACCTACACATCGTTGCGTACGTTGCTTTGTGCATCGTTGGTGCGTAATTGATGCATGTGACTTATACATATGCATTCGCGCGTTAGTACTTGCACGACTTAATGGTCGAAAAATGACTGGATGGGCTAAAAGTACAGTGCAGTGTTTACCATGTGAGAACGACTTATGCTGTAAACAAAACTTTATGCACGGCAAAAGAATACATTTTAATGACGATTATCTAGCCGATAATCTAAATGCTGCTGTTTATTGTTGGTAAAAATAGGAACTAATGGCTGCACTGATCAGACGGGTTGCAAACGAAACTTTTCGAACGAAACGTTTTTTGGTTTCATCCAACTTTTGTCTGATTTAAGTTGATGTTAAATAAATAAGGTTTGGTATGCGGAGCTGAAATTATACCTAGAAAGCATTAAAATGTAGCTACAGTAATGAATGATGCTCATGAGAGTGTAACAGTACATTTCAATACAGCTTGATTTGCTATTCAGGAAAACTATTCTGAAGCATTGTTGGTTCATTTTCCAAATATCCAATATAATTAGGGCTTTAAAAAGCTATCACAACACTGAATGGTTCTCGCCTTAGTCATTATTCAGATTTTGTCCAAATGTCAAATATTTGTAGTCAATTGCGGTGAAATGTTGCGGCAGGGGTGTTCAATATGTCGATCGCGATCTGCCAGTCGATCTCAAATGTGCTGTGGTAGATCGCCTGTCAAACACCTTCGGCTCCGGTGGACGGACATGTCCGACCCTACGCGCCATCAGTTGAGCGCCAGTGGACGAACATGTCGAAAAAAGTACAAACGTCATTGTGCTGTGTTGTGTTGTGTTGTGGAATATGAGCTCATGTGGGTATGCAAGATACACCAACATACATTGCAAAAAGAATTCTCAATGTATTTCTTAATAAATAAATGTTTTGCATTTTTGTAGCAGGTAGATCATTTTGACTTGTTCATTTTATAACTAGCTCGCATGCTGAAAGTGTGTGAGCACCACTGTGTTACGGTTTTGCTCCTTGTCGCTAGAACAGTGTGTTGTTGTTGTTGTTGCAGAAGTTTTATTTGCATCCAAAGTTAGCCCTACTGTCGCTTCATTAAACCATTTGATGATGTTGATTTTGCCTGCAACTAGGCATGAAAAATTCTACCAACAACCTAGAGAAAAGACAGTATGTAGGCCAATATCCAGAACCATCACTATTGACTTTTGCGGCAAAAAATTACCAGTTACGATAGACAAAGCTCACCCCTGCCGGTATAGACTGCAAGATTTAGCAGAA
>Ga0210059_1002064_pt1 | contig 31105 bp, 21 predicted proteins | sample Ectturendosymbi2_FD_188042 | JGI IMG/M metagenome (GOLD analysis project Ga0210059, IMG submission 188042) | Ecteinascidia turbinata endosymbiont from Florida, USA - Sample 2 (SPAdes) (version 2) | ecosystem: Host-associated > Tunicates > Ascidians > Unclassified | place: Key West, Florida...
ATGATCAGAAATTATGCACTCGGTTAGCACATCCATATTGAGCATTGCTTGATGCACTGAAAAGGATGAGACAAAATGGTCTATCCAAGAAGTTGTGTTGTGTGCATCACTAATGTATGTGAATGTTTCCTGGGGTAATAATGCATAATCAGAAATGATAAAATCATTTTCCATACAAAAGTCTTCCAATAAACCACCAAATGTATTTGTGGCTCCAGCGTTGAAGTCCCCCACAAAACAAATATTTGGCTGACCATAGGCTATTGCGTGCCAATCAGATTATTGCGTGCCAATCATGATTTAAGTGTAACAGACACTTTGCTTTCTATCTGTGCATCAAAGGCGATGGTGCACTGTATTTGCACATGTAATACTCAACTTTGGCATGTGATATTGTATTTGTGACTTTATTACCGACCGGTCGGTCGCAAGTTATCAAGAAATTTTCTTGTTAATCCCAGTCGAAGACAAGTTGGACACCCATGAAACAGACTATATTAGCCTACACAACACAAACATATGCCATTCAGCACAACAAACAAAGCAGCATACCAGCAATATAAGAGCAGTTCACTACTTCCACTTGGCCGGAAGAAATTATCAATGAAGTAACACAAATTACCATTGATTGTGATGAGTGCAGCACATGCTGACAATATAAAAAAAACACAGCAAAGAAAACACTGCCACCATCATTTGTGACATCTTGAATCACACTCAGGAAAATTTCGTTATAGAAATCAAACCAATATCCTGATCTTGTCCTGATCCAATTTTTTTCAAAAATGAATATCCAAATTCAATTCTGATCCGAAAAATCGCAAGTATCCAGCAGGATATCCAATCCTGGTCATGTCCATGCTCACCTCTGATATCCAACCGGCAAACCGGATAGTGATAATCTCTGGACCAGACCAATTGCGTTTTTCCACTAAGTGGCGCCAATGCATCAAATGCGAATTTCGTTTTCGAACGAGAATGTCTTCCTTGCTTGTGAACCTTGGCCTGGGAATAGCGCTGGTTTGGGGCAGCTTCGCATGACATGTGAATACGCAATAACCTGTGAATCACTCCATATTGATATTAATTGCGGCGCTGATATGGTTTTGTACACTGGGGGTATTTGAGATTTAATGGCCAACTGTGGCCTAGGATTCATTATCGGTTGTTGCCGTTGGCCCCAATTTGAATTTCACGGAGTACTGTATAAGTATTCTCTGACCTTGAGCTGAAACTTCGAAACAACATAATCAACATACAATACATATAAGTAATGGAACTAGCGACCGAGGTTTTCCTGACAGAACCGATTTTTTGTCCTTGCCGTTGCCCTATCCCATCATATCTGAATTCTATGTCAAATTTTAATCATGACATAAACTGTATTTTGTAGTTTCAGCTGTATAATGTAGTAGGTGCCTGTTGCCTGTTTTTTTTGGTCATAGATCGTAATGTTTTTGAAATGACCGACAAAATTAAGTCATTTTTGTCAAAATGTCTAAAAATATAGGCTAATGAGCATTGTTACAACTAGTTTTAACATAATTAACTGTGTTGTGAGACATGACTGAAATGTCTCAGTGACAAATGTCTCAGCAATGGTGCTAAGTTATTGACTGGGCAAAAATCATGTCTGTGCTGTTGTGACAGGTTCTATCCAATGAATAGGCTAGGCCGGTGTTTCTCAAAGTTTTGTTCATATTTCCCCCTTGCAAACTGAAGCATTGTCAATTCCTCCCCTACAAAAATCACAAAAAAACAGTTGCAAAAATATCACACTTCTTGTATATGGTTCCAGGTGTCTTCTGAAGATTTATCTCAGGTTAAATTAAACATCGCCAAAGAACAATTTTACAAAAGAGCAATTAAAAACCATTTTACCAAACGAATTTACAAACAAAGTTTTATGTGTTGAATAAACAAATAATAACATTAGTTTTTTTCATCCACAGCTTTTCCTCCCCAATTCCTCTGTGGACCAAATTTCCTCCCATGAATTAAAAATTTCTCCCTTAGTGAGCCAAGTGGCATCTGTGTGGAAACCACTGGGCTGGGCTATACTTCAAACAAAAAAACAGTGAATTGCAACGAATCAAACGTATGAATGAATTTAAATAGCTCATCATAGGTTCATACTGCTATCCACGTCATCCCTCAACCCTACCAGACTTGTCTGTGTTTTAGAAAAAATTCAATAATGGTAACATGGAACTGATTAGGGAGCAGTGAAAATTTAGAGCAGCGTTTTTCAAACTTTTATGTTACGGCACACTAATACATTCTGAATTTGGCTGCGGCACACATACTTTGTGAAATAGAAAACCTACTTTTCACAAACCTTGCAACGAGAGCTACTGATTATAAGGTTTCGTCAAAACATAAAACTTTCACGGCACACTTCAGCCTTTTCAGGGGCACACAGTTTGGGAAACACTAATTTAGAGGATCTTGTGAAGAGTGTGAAATTAACTTTACGTATTCATGTTGGCATGCATAGTACGTGGTTTATTAGTTTTTAAAAGCAGCCAAATTAGGTCATTCCATGCCAACTCAGCCAATCTTCAGGAAAGTTCCATGTGCACTGTCTCAGATTTTGCTCAAAATTGCACCAAATGTGTCACCATGGGAGCAATGAAAAATCCCCAAGTTTCATCAGACCAAAATTCCAAGCGGTTTAGATTTTATGGCCTTTTTAACTATAAGGGCCACAACCCATTTTTGCCCTCGTGGATCACCATGCTCATTTTGAAAAGGTCTTTGGAGGCCCATAACTTCATTGTTGTACAAGCTATTAGTCTGAAAATTGGTTCTCTAGATATTTCTGGCCTGCTCTTTCTGAATCTGCAGTCGGAAATGAGCTATGAGGTTTGGATCAAAAGTTATAAGCATCTCAAAACTGGATTTTTGTCAGGGAGAGTACATATTTGTCACATTTTGACCACCCGCTGTGATGTTCCCTCTTGGTCAAGATCTAAATACTCACCTGATTTATGACATTTAAGGAAATGTTCATTGAGTACAAGCAAAATATCCTGACACAAATGGCAAGTAATGGTTTTAGAGGGCACTGAAAATGGTGACAGCTCAAAAAGTAACCCTCAAACCCCCATGTACAGGAGGTAAATGACTGCGTAGATGGTATCTCAGAGTGATGAAACTTTCCTCAAAGATATATGCTTTAGCTATGCCTAACATAAATATAAACATCTCAACTCAATGACTTCATTGTTTACTCAGATGATGAAAATAACCAATTTTTTCATAAAAATAAGCATTTTTTGCCACTAGTGGCGCTGTTGTGCACTTGTTTTTGCAGAAAAATGTTCTCAAATTACCATTCCTCAACCAAAATGAATGAACAAAGTGTCATTTCCATGTTTTCAGGGATGAAGATTTCAAAACTGCTGCTAAAATTTTAATGGGCATTATGGTTAATATGTTATGCTTCATGTTTGTGCATCAATCAGGTGAATATTTAGATCTTGACCAAGAGGGGACCTCACAGCGGGTGGTCAAAATGTGACAAATATGTACTCTGCCTGACAAAAATCCAGTTTTGAGATGCTTATAACTTTTGATCCAAACCTCATAGCTCAATTAATTCCGACGGCAGATTCAGAAAGATCAGGCCAGAAATATCTACAGTACCAATTTTCAGACTAATAGCTTGTACAATAGTGAAGTTATGGGCCTTCAAAGACCTTTCAAAATGAGCATGGTGATCCACGAGGGCAAAAATGGGTTGTGGCCCTTATAGTTCAAAAGGCCATAAAATCTAAACCGCTTGGAATTTTGGTTTGAAACTTGGGGATTTTTCATTGCTCCCATGGTGGCACATTTGGTACAATTTTGAGCAAAATCTGAGATGGTGCCCATGGAAGCACTGGTTGTGTTGGCATGGAATGACCCAGTGTGACATTGATACTTCACGTAAAAAAGGTTTGCAGTTTTATGTATAGATTATTTATAAAAAAAAGTTCAAAAAACCGTTCGTGTTTACTTAACATTAAATTTAAATATCTTAATTTAAGTCTTTCTGCCAGTGTCACAGGTAAGTTTTCTAAGAAATACTACAGTCTTGGTTAGGTTATTTTGCTGTTGCTGTTAGGCAGTGGCTTTGAAAGCATTTGCTTTTTGCTCAAAAAGCACTTGCTCTAAACCATTTGCTTTTTTAATTGTTCTGTTTTCTTTTCTTGCTTTTTACTGATGATTTGGTACCAACCAAGGTCATTGTACGTGGAACTGACCTAACAAAACACACCTGTTTTTTTTTTTAAAAGCCCACTTAAAAAAACAGTAAAACCCACCACAAAACCACCTTTACTTTTCCTTTAAAAAAATCTTCTACAAAGTAAAAAAAAACAAAATGAGCAGCACACTTGTACAGTCAGCTGTAAATTTTTTTTTTTTTTTTTGAGTCAAACAAAATGAACAACAATGAAATTTGAATGACTTCAAAAATAAAAAAGAATAATTCCAAGCATGAGTAAATTCTACTGTTATCTTCTTCAGCTCCTTAAAATAGGCATATTTTGACTAATTCTTCTGCACCCAACCTGTTTATGATGTTGGACCATACCAAACCTCATAGCAGGGCATGCACATAAACTTGACATGACACTGCAAAACTTTTGTGGGAATGGCTTTTCTCTCTTTGCTCTGAGTGTGCTTGCCAAGTGCAACCACTGTGATGGAGTGAATTGACCAACAACACTACAAAAACAAAGATAGTTACATTTCTTTACCCTCAATTTTGAATGCCATGATAGGTATAACAAGTTATTATTGTGTAATTCCAAAAATGGTGATAATGCATGATACAATAAAAGTAATTCTGAATGGGGTTTTTGTGTTTTTATTAAAAAAAGAACAAAATCGTTTTTATTTCAAAAAACAAACTTTTTTTCAACCCTGGTTGGTACTGCTAGCATCTTCTGAACAGGGCCTTCAACATGTATTTGATCAATTTTCTGTGGCATGTAACCAACCGAGAATGAAAATTGGCACTAAAAAGACAGACATTATGTTTCTCCAGAAACCCAAGTGTATGCTGCAAGTGAGTGGCAATACACTACAGTAGGTGGAGTACCTTGGGGTGATATTCACAAGTGATAAAAGGCAGAACAAGGAGATTGATACATGGATTAGTAAAGCAAACAGTTTTGCGTGAGCTTTATCACTCTGCAGTCACAAAACTGAAGCTTTCAAACAGTGCAAAGCTGTCAGATTTTAAATTGGTCTTTGTTCCGATACTCACCTATGGTCATGAATCTTGGGGAACGACTGTAAGTATACTATCCCAAGTCCAAGTGGCAAAGCTGGGATTTTTGTGAAGTTCATGGTGTGACACTTTCTGAGAAAGGACACAGCTGTAAAATTCATAAAACTCTGAATTTTGAGCCACTTACCTGAATTGATAGATCCCAGGTATGTTGGTTTGGTCATATGTCCAGAATGTCCCAGGAAAGATTGGTAAAGCAACTCCTGCTGGCTACACCCACAAGAAAGTGGCCCAAAGGAAGACCAAGGACCAGGTGGAGTGACTAGATCTCTGACCTAGCTTGGTCCTATTTTGGTGTGAAGCCAGCAGAACTATGTGAGATTGCTGTTGACTGTGAGGTATTTTGAGTGCTAGGACTGCTGCCCGTTGTCCCTCAGAGGAAAAGCAGGTGTGAAAATGAACAAATGATGCCTTTTGCCTTGTTTTAGATTTAACTTGGTGTCAGCAATGGTATAATGGGGCTTTATATTGTTGTTATAGAAAACCAGTTTTATCATCTCATATTTGTATGACTTGATTTGAAATCAACGGTACCAACTACCATGCAGAAAGCTGATTTATGTCTCATTCAAAACTTGTATTGTTAAGTAAACAAAACAAACGTTTGTTCGTTATTGTTCAGTACTTCATATTTTAAAGTTTTGCTGTGTTGCAGTTAGATGCATTATGGTTGTGATCTGTTTATTAAAACTTTGATTGGTAGGCTAGTGTCTTAGTGAATTGTGTGAACTGCATTTCCAGTATGGCTATTTAACATTTTTTCCACTGCAACATGATTTTAAGCCATGCATTCAATCTAAGTATGATCAGTCCAAATGGTTTTCTGATCAGCAGATACGTGTGAATTAATATTTTCTGCGCTTTTCAGAAAAGGTGCAGTGCCTGATAAGTGAATACATAATTAATTTCTAATGATAGATTTCCAAATATGCTGAACAGTTATAATTTTATTCAACCGTAACTTATTTTATCTCATTTGTTTTTGTTGATTTAATACAAGCATAGTTGCATGTTAAAATAATAAGAGCTGGTTTTAGACGTGTCAAACCAACACTTACACTGTCACAGATAAAACATCTTGGCCATTTCACGAACCCTTAACCTTATCCTGTTGGGGTTTTACCAGCAGATAAAACAGGCATTTTTCTTTCGTTTGCTTGAGCAGCTGCGTCAACTTACTCACTCCAGTTGTTAATTGGACAACTGCAGGTATGATTTCGGCTACTTTGGAAGCATTGTTTTTAACCTCACTGCTTTTTAGCATTTGATTGGTAAAGTCGCCAAAAGTTTCAGCGTTTGTAAGGGCATTAGATGACACTCCTGTCATGTCTTTGTCACGTAGCTAGTACGTATAGTGTTATTGTCACGCAAGGCTATAAATCAATTTTGAATGCAGTGCCGGTGCGTCAGAGGAAGTTCTGTGTCACATGAGGTTCAGAACACGACTGCGCCTGCGAAGTTGCTTGTACGTAGTTGTCAGCGTTCGTAGACTGCCAACCAGGCAATTTTTCTTGGCGTCATGCGTTTCCGCCATTGCTATATCGAGTTGTTTGCACTTTCTTCTCCCCAAATCGTGTTTTACCGGATGTGATTGACATAACTGAATGTTCGTGAAGTGAGTGGAAGTATCACTATTGCGACGATGTAAGCGATAGATGCTTGTGCAATACTTCAACGAATATGCTTTTAATGCTGCAAAAAATTCATTTTGTCGATGGCATCAATATGTGTCGATCTGTACTAAAATCTGCCGACTAAACTTTTTGATTGATTTGCTAAATTTCTTCCGTTTCCGAAGAGATTTGTTTGTATAAAATGGTTGCCCTGGAGGTGCAGGAAGTTAATGTTAGCAATTGCAGTATTACCATCACACGACTTGTTTTTATTGTTGAAAGCTATTCGCGTTCACACGTTTGCTTGACCGAAAAATGGAAGCTTAGCCAAGGTTACGATGGCCTTCACCGAGTTCACATTCAAGCGGGAAGCTGTTCTAATCTTGTTAAAAGTCCGTGCTGAGTCGAACTTAACAGCGGAATATGGGATCTTCGCGCAGCAGTTCTCCGCTTTCACATTGTGGCTCAGCAAAATCGTTTAGAATGAAACGTTTTTATGCAGCTATGGTTTGTAATCATTCTGGTAAAAATTGTCAGCAAGATTTGCGTTGCGAGTCAAATATGAAATCGTGGGAATGTATATAGACGTTCCATACAAGTAATGGTACCTCACACGGTAACACAAGTTGTCGTTCATTTTCTTCCGTTCATTAGGTGGTTTGACCTCTACGCGTGGTATGTGCAATACAGTTCTACTGTTATAAAAAAAACTACTACTTTCTCGTTCTCCCAAGTGCTACGAGCAGCATCAAACGTTTGTTATTGGTTTAATCACCATGGTTCGGACCTGTTTTTTTTTCGCTGAGACATTTCGGTCATGTTTTGATGAGACATTTTGGTCATTTGTCTCACAGTAGTATTAGAACTTGCAGTATTCATTAGCGTATATTTTCAGACATTCTGACCGAATTGACTTAATTTTTTCGGTCATTTCAAAATAATTTCGGTCTATGACGAAAAAAACAGACTCGAGCAATGGTGATGTTATTCGGGACTTAGTTGCCGACTCTCGTACGGCGTATGCAAGCGTTGTTGCGTTACGTTGAAAGTCTCACTTGTCGGCAATTTTCCTTGCTGATGTTCCCAAAACGTGCACACTCACGCCAGTTTTTACCAGTTTTGGCTTCACTTTGCGCGACCTTCATCATAACCGTAAACATCCGGTAGAAAGGGAAGAGGTTATGATGCATCGTTAACGTGGCATTTCCACGTGACACCCGCCGGTATTTGCTGTTCTAGTCCTTGGTTTCATAACTCTTGAATTTTTGCAAGCAGTTTTCTTCCGAAAGTTTGAGAAATATGTGTAGTTGTTCACGCGATAGACACATTGGTTTCACAGATTACGTCATTCAAATCGGCAAAACTGAAATAATTTTGCCGCATCTGGTCGCTTGGATTGAAACCAGAAGTATGCTCCGTATAACGCTATCGTTTGCCGTCAATGCCTGAGGACCTTTTGGTATTTCTTACGACCAGAACCAAGAAAATGGCTGTGTGGAAAAATACATTTGTGTACCAGCATTTAAACACAGAACAATCCCTATTGACCAAGTATTTTGCACTCGTTGCATGCTTTGCCTGTTGCAGTCTTGGCGATTCCTGCTAAAACGCTGCCCGGGCAAACCATGCAAAGCGCCCAAAACACACAGTCGATTACCTCTTTCATGTGTTCTTTCAAACATGCACACATTTACATTAACACAAATGAGAAAATGTGTTTAAAAGCCCTTTAATGTTCAAAGAAATAGTGTGACTTCTGGCAAGAAATTCACGTTTGACTTTTTAAAAATAGTTGAAAACTTCTGATTTCTTATCTTTTGCACTAATAATAACCAGTGATGAATCGCAAAGTGAAGCACAATTTAACCTGCAGAGCTTAGGAGAAAAAAAGACTGGTTACCGTGCTGAAAATATAGGATTTTTTCCACAGATGAAAACTTCAAGAAAAGTCCACATTTGTTTACACTGCTTTTTATACCCTCCTAATAATGTACTACTATGTAAAGCAATGCTAGTTCGCTACCAATTAGTTATAACTTTCATGTTATGCTACTGCTTGTAAAGGTAATGTTTCCTAGTAACCTTGCCAGTAATCTAGTAGACCTTGCAGTAAGCCTAATGGTTTCTAATAAAAATTCCAACTTTGCAATGGCGTGCCGTGCATTTAACGCTTAAATCTGCAGTGGTATCATACTACCTGCTAACAGCGTGATTACACAGCTACAAAAGCTATGGATATTATTGTATACCTCCTCATAAAAGCTCAGTTCATTTTAGATCGCTACACTACTACAGACCCGGTGTGATCATTCTGTCTAGAAAGTAAGATGTTGTGGTAGCTAACGTTTTTCTTCTACAACAGTGGTTCTCAACCATTTCGCTGAAGGGAGCCAAATCCAGACCTGTACGATTTTGTTAGAGAGCCACACTAAAAAATTTTACCAAAAGTCCATTGACACGTTTTGTTTTATTGTACTAACGAAGTCTGTTACACAAAATATTAGAGGTGTTACTGAAAGATTGGTAAGAGCCGCACAAAGGATGCTTCGGAGCTGCATGCGGTTCTTAGAACAGTGTTTGAGAACCATTCAACAAGCAACACCACGCCTGCCAGCTACGATATCACAGCCTAAGCGATTATTAAACCAAAGAAACATCAAAGGCTTGCAGATCCATCGTTGCAGTCTGGTGTCGTAACTCTTAACAGTCGGGTTTACTGTGTTATGGAAACAGAGTACTGCTTTAGGTAAAGTAAGTTTATTTGGCAAAACTGTTGGTTTCTAGGAAGGCACCCGGAGCCGGAGCGCTTCTCAAATGGCCACAGCTCCAGCTCAGGTCCTAAATTTTAACTGAGCTCCGGCTCCAGGAACAATGCCCAGCTCCGGCTCCGCAGCCCTGCAAACAACACAAGCGCCCGAACACGCTCTTGACTTCCAACATGCAAACGATGATAAACTATAGGTATGATTACAACGGTATGAAATATGCCTACTTTGCATGGTAATTGCTGCTGTGATTCCGCAGTGTGAACATTTGGGTAAAGAAACTTCGCTCGAACTGAATTTGTTAACGTGCTCGGAAAAATATAGTTTTCCGAGACCGCCAACAGCATTCGAAAGCACGCCAACTCCTAAACGACGGTTTATCGTAAAACTTAATAACTCTGATGCCATAAGCAAGAACTGCATCGATCGACCCAAACGTATTTTGTGTATCCATTGACATCAAAACTATACCGATACCACTTTCAACTGTATTTTGTACAGGTTTTTGAAGTGGTTATCAAGGTTGCGGAGTCGGAGGTAAAATATCCGACTCCGAGTTTACAAAATTTCCTACTCCCGACTCCTTAACATAAAGAGAGTGAAATTTGACTGTTAAAATCAATGGAAATCGTGGTACACGGCAAGAAATCTCTGTTTCAACAAAGTTTCAGAAGAAATTGTACCATTTCAACAGGAATTCCCAATTTAGGAGTGTGATGTAAAAAATGATCCAACTGGACATCCGGAGTCGGACAAAAAAATCCGATTCTGACTCCCAGTGTTGTTAGGAATCCGACTCCACTCGAAAAACTCCGACTCCGCAGCCCTGGTGGTTATGTAAAGAAGTGTCAAAATGCTGTTGGACATGACCTGCCGTTTCTACTTTTAAGTTTCATATTTGTACGCTAAACGTGTGTTCTAAAACGCACACACTCAAAATAGGTCAAAACCTCAAAACAGGTAAAACCCTCATTTTGATAAACTTTTCCTAACAGGTGATGTCATGCGTACTACAGCGTACTACTACAATGTACAGGTGATTTTTGGTGTAGTCGTGAAATGTTCGATTTTAATGCCATTTCAGGGAATTTGTAAAGGTAAAAATGTTGTATGGGCATTTTGTAAGTTTTAGTCTTATAGAAAATAAGCAAAAGTTTACGTGCGAACTCATTAAACTAAACAATACTTGCATATCGTAAGGACCAAAACGAAAGGCATTTCTAGAGAAGCAATGCTATGAGTATTTCACGCTGTACTTTTTTTCAAATCTACACAGTCAGATTTGGGTTGTTGGTGTTACGTCATGTGTATTGTAAAACGCCGACTTGTTTCACTGTGTTGTGAGGGAACGAAAATAATAAAACAGTAATATGCGCTTGTTATGGGTCGTCAGCCGTGAATAAAACCACCAGCAGGGTGTCACATCAAGTTATATTTACTTGTCAAATCGTGTTTACTTTGTGCCAGATCAGGTGCCTTGTTCGTTAGAGGATCAATTAACGGCAGACAAAAGTGAGCTCTCCGTTTAAAAGGGTTTGTTTTTGCCTGATGTGTAGGTGTGCCAGATTGCCGTTTGTGTAGCCAGAACAGGTTTTGTTTCCATTCTTTGGCTTACGCCAACTCGTCAGAATGATCCTTTCTCACATGTTGGTCTTTTTCAAATTCGTTGCTCGCTGGGCCTCCGGGTTCATGCCGTGGTATTCGCTTTGTCTGATTGCTGGGAACATTCATGTGTGTCGAGTTTCAAAGAGCAGCAATTCTCAGGGATCAGCTCCAGTGCGAAATGCTGTTCGCCTCACCGCGATTAACTATGTGGTGTGAACTTTCCTACCGTTTGTAATGCTCAACTTGCCCACTATTGGGGATATGCACTGATCACATCGGTCACCATGTGTTAGGCCTTGGATATTTCTTCTGAACCAAAATGTTCGAATTGAGGCTGATTATTTCAAGCTAGTTGTGAAAACTCCATGTTATGAACAAGACGCGTGGTGTACTAGTATTACATTCAATGTTTCTAATATTCCTTCAACGGAGTCAGTGTTCAATGCTTTCGTAAGTCTCGACCGTTTCACGGAATCAAAACGCCTGCTTAATGTAGCATCGGAATGCATTGTTTGTTTGTATCCGCCGTCTCAATGCGTATTTTTTCCCTAAGGTTTAATCCCCGCGTCATAGTTTTAAACGAATTAGATATAACATTTTAAAAGTCTCTGTTTGGCAGAGTCCCATAAAAGTATATAGTTGCCTTAATTTAATCCTATCTTTAAGGTAAACAATGAAAAATGAAAAGCTAAGATTAGAATTTCGAAATGGTTTAGGATTACCTTGTGTTCTCCGATAAGCACCGAAAATTTATAGGAGTATTTTGCGAACATATCTGTGGAATTTTAACTTTCCTCAAGTCGACTTTGTTCTGTCAGGTCCATGCTGTCTAGCCATCTTGCTGACAAAAGCAGTATCTACCCGGTGTCGTGTTGATCGCTGATTTGTTGCTTTATAACTTATTGTTTGGTCAGAAGACATGTTAACTTGCATAGAGTTGGTGACCAACTTGGTGGCTCGGTATTGATAAATATCACTAATGGACTCAAATCGTTAAGGACGATGATTTCATCCCACCCTCTTTAGTTTTACAGTAACCTTATATTATATAAATAATTTATTTGTTTAAAAATTCTAGTTCACGTGCTTTGGTAGGCCAACCTTAAAATGTTCCTTTACTCGTTTTTCACCTTGTGGTGTATTTAACCATTTCGAGCAACTACACCTGGATTCTGTCACATTGAAGTGGGAATATTTACGAAAATGTTTATTAATTACGTGCTATCTGTTGCCAGGTTGCCTGCCGTGAGTGTGTTCTGAAACGTAGACGGGCATGTTCAGCTGTGAAGTACGTGTGTAGATTTTTCCTGTTCGTGACGAATTTAGACAGTCGCTGTATTTATATGCAGTGTTGGGTCGGATTACAAATCCTCTTTTCATTGCAAAATGAAGAAAAAACATTTCCAAAAGAGTGTTTGCATGCAAAATTTTGGCATTCACGCTTGCTTGTTCGCGCTTTTGCATTACAAGTGACAGGACATACAAAAAACGGATTCGAATCCAGGTTTTTTTACCTCATGTGAACTCAGCTAGTGTCGAGGGTGTAGCGACCAGTACATTTACATTTGCAGCCAGTCAGTGCTGAAAAAGATGATTAAACTCGCAAACCTCCCATGCGTACTGTCTAAGATGTTTTGAAGTTAAGTGCCACTAAGCTGAGGTCTTTGGGTCAGCATTGTTGCTCCATGTTGGAAAACTCTGTCAAATCACGCCCGCAAGCAACTGCGCTACGTGCATGGAAACAGCGAAAATTTGCTTCTAAGAGAATCCATTGAAATCCTGTGTTCGCACTCTTTGTAATGTTGATCAAAAGGTAATTTTAACTTGAGAGTTTTGTCGAGTTTTCAACCTTCCAAATTCAAATATTTAATGACAACTTTGCAGGATTAACCATAGATCAATATTTTTGATTTGTAAATTCGTTCCGCAAACAAACTTTTCATAAGACTTGCGTTGTTCATAAACAGATTTCCATTTTGCGTTTCGCAGAAACGATGCCTCAACGTCAACATCGTTCTGTTCCAGCAACTGCACATGGCAGAATGTAGTTTTCCACTTTGCCGGCATTGCAAACTTGCCACAAAATAGAGAGGAAGAATACCGGTATCTCTTAATTAATACGACAATTATGTAATAGTGACGGGTATTTCGAAATTTTTCTGGTGTGAGCCGAGGTCTTAAAGGAATTCTTGTGACCTCAAATTGAAATGGCAATTGTTGATCCTGGTACCTCTTATTTGTTCTTGTATTCTTTGCGTCAGTAATATCAACAAGTGAATTATATATTTTATGTCATTGAACACATCGATGAAGTCCCAGCTCGGAGCTATGGCAACTTTTTCTTTTACTGTAGTTACGCTTGGTCCTCACTAAGGTTAGATGCTCGTACGTAGATGTTCACCACGGTTAGAAATAACAAGGCCACATTTGATAATGTTCGTTTGCACTTCTATATGCTGTGGTGTCAGCTTTGTCTTCGCACTGGCACTCCTAACTTCCCCGACTTGGTGTTATAACAAGATGTTTCAATCTTCGGAAGAGAAGTTTCTGTTCTTGCACTGTCTTGAAGTTGTGCTGAGCAACGATTAAGTTGCACGAACGGCAAGTTTATTGCATCCTCCTCCTAGAGCTTCGCGCGTTTTTATTTCTCTTATACAGACATAGGAACAGGTTCGCTGGCAAAACTGATGAGGCATGCACAACGCGCCGATTCAAATTGCATTTGTTGGAGAATAATTTTTTGCAGACCCACTAAAAATTATCGTAACTGCTGAAGACCTAAGTTTTGCTTGGACAAGCGTCTTGTCGCGTTCTGTGAAAGTAGCGTTCTCTTCGGATTTGCGCCTCACTTCCCCGATGTAACTCAATCGCGGCCTGACGCCTCTGGGAAATGTCGCAATCGATTTACCAGCCAACCAGCCAGTGGTGCAATCATCCCAGTGTTGGCCTTTGCTGGTAGTTAAATACGTAATCACGGAGTAAACTCGTCCGCTTTTGTTTGCACATCTACGGCATCTGCCATCTACTTGATGGCGAAATCGCTTAATTTTGTGAAAGGTTGGTGAGAACAAATGACCCTCTCTTTTATCTTTCAAGTACTAGTCTGAAGCATATAAAGTAGCTGCGTTCCATCCTTTCTGCACTGAGCGCAAAACCAAGCGCTACTTAGCGAGTGCTGGTGACGTTGTGATCCGTACCCTTGTTGAGCTTTTTCAAGGACTTTGTAACATTATGCACGAGCAGCAATAACATCAAATGATACGCTTGACCAGATTTGCATCTACATTCGCTACTACCAATGAGACGTTGCATCCTCTCAAAAAATGACAAACCGGTCTTTCAGTACAGTATCACAAGTCCTTCCTTCAGCACTTTTTCGACGCGAAAGGCGTCTTCACAAGATGTCTCACTAAAATAAGACTATTGCTTTGTAAAACTTGAAAAATTATCTCGTGCATGGTGAAAGGAATTCAGTGTATCTGGTTGGATTAGTCATTAGAATAATTTAATAAGGTTATTAACATCGTCGGAAACTTTTTAACATTGCAGGTAGGTTATATAGGTCACCCAAACTGGTGGTTCCCTGTAGAAGACGGATATATTTCAGCAACGGATCTTGTTATTAAGACAACTGCTACCTAGGAAAACTTACTCCTGAGATAACTGACACACCCGACAACTGCCACCAGGGGCATTGCCAACTAGGGTGGCTGTAGTCTTAGAACCATGATGACGCAATTTTTTATAGGCAGTTACACTGCAACGGTGGCGAAAGCAACATTATTGCAGAAAACATCATTACAATATCGTAAAAGATATATATTTTTCAGTTTGAGCATTTTTGACAAGGGAGTTTGACAACAGTTGCAACCATTGTGAAACGAAGAAATTTAATGCATTGTAAACTGTTAAGTACTAGTGTTCGGGAGAAACTAATTGCATTGAGAAATTAGTTTGAACATTGCATTTTCAGCTGGAGTTGTTACTGAACCCTATTTTTTCACTCCGGGTGGTCATTACCAATCCGTTAACGATACATGCCTTAACTGATATCCAAACATGACATTGTACCACCTAAACTGATTCAGTTTTACTAGTTCAATTTAGCCTAAATAAGGTTTATTGTAGAGTGCACGTTAGTAACTTTTGACCCTAACTTAAGTTAACAAAGAAAAAGAGTGTTTCCATTACTTAAATTTTCATACTTTGCGCAATGTTGACAACTAAATGTGTTAAACGTTATATCTGCGTATTAAGTTTTAGCATTAGTGTATGATAAATATTTGGCACCTTCAAAATAATTTTTTGATTTTGTAAGTGTTTTTTGCTGGAAATCCAACATTTAACAAGAAATATTTTTATCAATAGATTTGTTTGAAAGTCCCAGAAATACATCATGATATACGTCAGATGAAGGTGCAACGAAATTCACTGGCAATGTTTGACCGGTTTGGCTTACCGATCCGAATGAGGTTAAATTTTGTCACTCTACTTTTGGCACCGACGGTTATCACCACACCTCTGGCAACACTAACAATAGCGACTGCAAAAACAGCTGTTTTATTTTGGTGTGTGTTGCTGGTTCGGCAATTTTTTACACAAACATGCCCAGTTCAAGGTGAAAAATAGTTTTGCATCGTTGCATATGCAGTGTTGCAAGACTTAGGCATACGAAATGCACCAAACGTGGCCAGCTTTGGACTCCGTTGCCTTGGACCGTTTCAAAGTAATATAGTCGTTTGATGTAAGTAGTGAGTACCACAAATGATGTGATTAATAAATCACCATGTGTTTTGCCTTAGTTTTTATTCCCTCTGCTGACTGCTGAATAATTTTGGATCAATCCCAATGCCTGGCCACATGAGCTTTCACGGCTGTAGAAAGCCATCGGTTTGTTTGACGTAGCAGACTACGTATTGCCCATCAATAGATGAAAACATGGTTTAGCTTGGTGTTATGAGTTAAACAAGTTCGGCATTATTTTTTTCTGTCAAAAAGGCATTTCGTAATTGAGCCAATGGATGGTGATTGTAAATGATGTGCATTTTTCCGTTCATAGTTTTGAAAAACAGGGTTTCTCCACTCTCTCTTCCATACTTGCACCTCAAAGCTTCTGCAACTCTCATCTCCTTTTTTGTCTCAAAACTTTTGATAAAACACGTGCGCGGTAACTTTGCGGTCGGAAAATCAACTTTTTCTGATATAGTTTGCGTTCTTGTATGAAATCACTTACAAACCACCCCAAGACTCGTGACAAACTACACGAAAATGTAGTTTAACTCTAATAAAATAGCCTTTTGGTTGAAGTGGTAATGCTGAAAGTCGTGTAGTTTCTTTCCTGAACGGCAGTAGTTGTGTGACTAAAATCTGTCAGTGAAAGAATTCGCAGTGTGGATGTCAACATGAATTTACTACTCGTGAATTTACACCGCTGCTGAAAACTTTTTACCGACATCACAATGTATTCCTGAAGTGTTCACCTTCTGAAACCTAAAAAGACGACGTTTAAAAACCTTCGTGTAAATCAAAAGTTTATTCATTTTGATGACAAAAGCCCTAAGTTGCCTTTTTGTGTTGCTGTCGCTTTTCGCCGAGGTAAAAGACGTTGTTCGAAATTTTCAATTGGATCTGGCAGTACCTGATCTTTTCAGCATGCGCGATGCTTGCGCTTCGTGTGCAGTGAATGTTAATGGGAAACTTGAGCTTGTTTATTAGACATGATAAGATTAAGTTAACCTAATGCGAGAACCCTACAGTGCAACGTATTTTGGCTCCCGGTTGACATGCACGACTTAGGCATTTTTTCCTGGCATCTAATGAAATTTCGCTATTGCAACATTTCATTATGGCCACAGCATGCAGACAGAAATTCGTTTTTGTGTCGTGGGTTCATTTCAAATTATCGAAACAGACCTATTACGTCGAACAATAACGCATTGTACTGATGTAAGCATGCCGTCTTAGTGCAGATTTTTGAAACATTTTCCAGTCTTATCTTCGCTACTGCGTAGAGCTCACCGTTTGCAGGTTTTGGTCTGCTGTTTTATTGCTATCTTCATTTTCTTCATGCTATTTTGCATTTTGGCTTTTTCGGAAGTATTGAAAAACCTCTTGACGTTAAAAAGTAGGGAATGGGAATGTGCAGACTTCGGTCACATAATCGAAATTACTGGTTAGATTGAAGCTCCATGAAGACATGAGTGTCCGTGGTTGCATTGTGTGAAGGTCGTGTTGAACTGCTTGCGAATCCTGGAAGAACCTCTGCTAGCAGCATATGCTGCTACTGCTGCATAATAACATGACGTATGTGTTGGTGTTAGAAGTAACTAACTGTACGTGGTATTTAAGTTTGTTGTTTTAATTTCTCGTTGAGTATCCAACGCTAACATGCTTTGCGAAAGCACGGTGGGCTAACATGGGTTACATATTACCAGGTTTATTTAAGGTTTGATATTGGTGACCGTTTAGACATTTTGGGAGATCGCAACTATCTCATCTGAATACCGAGATAGTCATAAAGGGTTTAGCGTATATTGGTGGTGGTTATGCTGAGAGGTCCTACTGTATTTTGAGAGACCGTTGGAAAAATTTGAGAGACTATTTCGGTCCCTCAAAACGCCTTAAAAACACTGCATATTACTGTTACTATTTTCATTGTTTTCATAACCGTGTACGTTACGTTGTGCCGTTAGTTTTCGAAAAAATGGCATGGCCCCTATCTCAACATCGTTGACTAAGTTATTTTAGCATTTCGCATGCTGCGAACCAAACCCACGTCCTGAAGTAGCAATTGGAATTGATGACATCGTCATCGGTAGTACGTTTTCTTGGCTGACTATTTAATGCTCAGTTTTGGCAGTAATTTCTCTCCACCAGCTCCGTTGCCCACTTGGAAGCCTCCCCATGAACAAATGTTGGTAAACGCCGGCCTAATCGTCAGTTGCGTTGTTGAAAGCCCGTTTTTTAACAATGCGCCGTGAGGCTTACGTCACGCAGCAGTGAGAGCAATAGGCTACGCTTGCAGTATTAGTGGGCAATTTGCATTTTTCCTTAACTAAACACGAAGCTGTGTTGGTGTAAACACACTTACACAAATAAACACTAAGAAGCAATGCCAACTTACAAACCAGAAAACAACCAGTGGACCTCCGTTGCTTCCGCGGTGTATCATGTTGCAGTGGTCTAAAACTATCGCAGATTCAATGACGCCACTGCAAACAAACATGTTATTCTCAATTGATACTCTTCACCTGCAAATGGAGCAGACAGAGTTGTTGCCTTTTTCTTTAACCCTGCCGGCGGAGCAGTCAGCACAAACCGTTGTTTTCACGAACCGAGATAACGTCAACCGTGCTATCCGAAGTGGCGTGTTTCAAAATAGTTTTGTACTTCGTTCACGGAGTCAACCTACGAATGTGTGATCGCGCGCCGCGCATTTGACGAAACAAACCTATTGCTGACGGAGAACGCAGAGCAAAAAGGAAACAGCTTTCCTCCTTTCTTTGCGTGATTGCTCTCTTTTGTTGTGGAGCGCTCTCGTCTCTGACGAGGTCCGGAAATGAACAGAAAAAGGCCTACACCCACACACGCCCCCTTTTTATTTTTTCTCATCGGAATATGCTGGAAGAATCTGACATGCCACATTTTGCGGTAGGGTCAGATCAACAAAGAACTAGAAGGAAGAGGGTTAGGCTTGGTGCTGTCAGCTTTTTAGCTGTTGGTTGTGCGCTGCTGGATGTGTTGGTGAGCCTCTGGCGTACAGGGAAGGTTATTTGGGAATCAGTGCAGCACAAAGGACTCAAAACCCAACGATTCAGATGTACTTCGAATTACTACATTAAGCGTATTTCACTGTGACGAGGTTAGTGTTGCGTTTTGTTTACTGCTTTAAGCTGTTTTTTTTCTACCTAACGCCTTGTCATACCATAGAACTTGATAGAACCAAACACTATCTGCTGCATGGAAAATCAAATGATGCAAAAAGCAGTGCTGACTAGTAAACTGTGCTCTTGCTGACATCACATGATTCTTGCAACAAAGCATTGGTAAATTTGAAATTGTAAAAGATGAAATGTATCAGAAGATTTTCATAGAAAAGCACTGTTACAAGAATTAAAAATGTGTATATCAAACCGGTAAAATAACTGTAAATGTTCATTGTGTAGAAAACATTCTTTAAACCTGATTTTATCCAGCGCTTTCACACAGTCATGAGTCATGTAATGAACTTTGGTTTGGCAGAGTTATATGCATTGTTGCTAAGGTCTCCTGTCAATGTTTTCTGTTAACAGATACTTTTTGTATTCATACAACTACTTTTGCTTTGACTTGAGTGTGTCAGTCATTTATTGTTTCATGTGGCTATATTGTTAATGCCATAGAAATGTTAATAATGCAACATCATTATGATATGTCTACGAATAAATGTCTGTGTTTTGCTGTATTGCATTCCACAATGCAGCATGGCATCTTTGAAAGATGTAAATTTGTAGTGCGTTATAATTACAACATTGTGTCTCATATCATTTATTATATCATATTTACTCAACACTTACACTGCATTTGCTTCAACCAAGCAGTAATGTAAATGTTTGGCTGTGGTATTTACCTTTGTTTGTCATTAACTGTTGCAAAACCTAATGAAAATGTGTTGTCAGCAGAATGGTTTAGTCGTTCATGTTGTAAAAGTAAAATGATCTAGTAAGGGCTTGTGTATAAAAGAGGGTAAGCCATTGATAATTGATAATGATTTTATAATTTTGTTTTTTGCAAGTGAATGATAAAAATGCTGTTGTTGTTACTTCTTACAGATTAAATGTTACATAAAGATTCAATTTTTTTATCTCCATGTGATTCAGATATTTTAAATGATAAGCATTTTGCAAAGATTTGCGGAGGTATATGATTTTTGATTTAATATTTTTTATAGGATATATTTTTTATAAAAATGTGGGTGATATCATTGTATTGAAGTCTGTAAAGCAATTTTTACACTTATTGAACATCTTAAGATGCAACCTGTTCTGTGATAAGGTATTAAATAAGTATTTAAACAGTCATGCAAAATGATGCCTTAAAATTATCTTACACCTGGAATTGTAGAAAGTTTACTGTTGTATTGGGCACCTGGATAAATTTACCAAATGAATAATTAGGTATCTTGATATTTCTAAAATTAACTAAAATCAGTTGCAAAGTATCTCATACTAGATAACTATAAGGCTGACCAGAAGCAATCAAATTCTTTAAATTGAGTGAACTTTTATCCTATACAAGCATTGGCACAAACCATTATCTGCTGAGGTGGCAGATTTAGCAAATCCACTTCTATTTTTGTTCATTTACTGTTTGGCTTGTGTACAAGGAAAAATGTGGAATAGCCAGTTAGCAGGAAAAGACTCTTCAAGCATGCATCTCAATCTTGCATTGTTTATTTTGTACATGGCTCATTAAAAACAAATGTTCTGTAATAGTTTGAGGGACAGATAATTAAGACCAAAATATTCAGCTATAAAAATCAAAAATTAACATTTTCGTCATGACTTGAAGGGTAGCTGTTTGTTACATTTTACTTGATATCGCACCAGCTTATTAACTAAACAGATTTTTTCCATAACACTTGTCAAAATGAGGTCATAAGGAAGTTTGGCATAATTACACTTGAAGCATGTATGAAAGTAGCACATCTAATAATTTTTGTTGTGGCATTATTGTGGATTTCCATTTCCAATGATATTTTGTGGAGATGTAAATGCACTGAATATCTGACTGTATGTCATCAAAAATAGATTTCATAGTACTTGTCAATATAATTTTGTATCTGATGAATGGGTAATAAAGCTTACTAGGACTTCCACATCTTCTGTGAACAATAAGCTTACGTTCTTGTTAAAGCAACAATGTGATGCATAGCATGGTGTTATGTACTAATATAGATACATTTGTATGTTGAACACTAAAGGTGTTATTTGTTGATTGCTTTTGTAACGCTGTAGTTTTATTTTTTTAGTGCAGTATCTACCTCTTAACCAAGTTTGACTGATGAAAGTCTCACAAAGTGCGCTTCAACGGTGAAAGACTTGACACCACCTCTACACAGCAAAGTACTTCCATGTGGTTGTAGTTTTAGCAGATTAAATTCCTGAAAAGCACTTAGAAGATACATACAATGCATGTAAGCAAAGATTTTGTCTCTGCCCCTATCCCAATGGAATCAAGTAGCGATGACAGTTCTAAGAATAACACTGTCAACCCTGCGATTTCTGCTCTAATTGTTCCTGAAGAAGCTGCTGGTAGGTTTGAAGGAAATTGATTTTGTTGTATATTGGGTGTTGTTGTACTGTATAAGCTTGTTTCCTGCTACTGCTTATCAACTCTGCAGCTAAGCCTATGTAGCCACACTTGCTTAAAAAAGATTGGAATTATGCTTAGTATGATACAAGAGATCAAGTTTATCACCTCATAGTTTTTGGATGTTGCATTGATGTGTTGCAACTTGCTAACAGAACCAAATGCATGGTTTTCAGTTGTTAAACTAGCGTGTTTTTACAGCAAATTACACCTGCAATTCATTGAGCAGCAGTCGAAATGTGAGTCTGAATGAAAAAGAAGTGAATGAAGCTCACTTAAATAACACTGTCAGTGTGCCAATTGAAATCAATCCTACTAACCGAATGCAGGTATGGATATGTTGGTTACATCCTCTGAAATATGTGATTCTCGTATGTCCTACAACGACTATTTGTATGTCCTATAACCAACCACTTTAACGACTATTTGAAGTGCATGCTCTAATAGTTTTTTGGTGTTAGTAGTGTTTTGCTTGACACTAGATTTTTATGTGAGAATTATGTTCCTTATAAGAGAGGCTGTTGTTCTCAACCTTATTATAGTGATGTACCCTTTGAGCAATATTTTGTCTAGCCCCACTTGACTGTAATCATGAGCACAATAATTAGAGATATACCTGTAATTATTGCCCTTTCACGTTGAAGTTTCATTAAGAAAACACTTCAAAAATTCGTGTACTTCTTGGAGCATCTTTGCGTACGCCAAGGGGCATGCATAGCCCCATTTGACAAGCACTAAGATGGGGACCAGCAACAAACATATTTTCCCTTTGCATTCTGAGCAAATCTGTATCAGTTCAGATTTTTGTCATGTTTGATATGAACTTGAAAGGCAGTTCCCATTTTGTGGAAAAGCCATTCTGCGATACATGCGGTTTGTTATCATCAGAAAACCGATAACGTTATTAACTCTGCAGGTGGCAGCGCAGGCCGCTAGACAGCGAAGACGCAAGAAGAGAAGGACACGAGCAGCTGATAGTTTTTGCAATGGCACGTTCGATGACCTTTACTGTTTGGCCGGTGAGCTGCTTGGCGAAGGAGCCTATGCCAAAGTGTGGACGTGCACAAACCGTTTCACGAACAAAGATTACGCTGTAAAGGTAAATGGCAGGTTTCACCATTCAGACACAAGTTTAATAGTCGCGCAATCTTAACCATATGTTTATTTTACAGATCATAGAAAAGCATGTTGCCGGCCACAGCCGCATGAAGGTGTTCAAAGAAGTAGAGCTTTTGCACCAGTGTGCCGGGCGTTCCAATATACTCCAACTTATTGAGTACTTCGAAGACAACGAGAAATTTTACTTGGTTTTCGAAAAAATGTATGGCGGTAAGTAACCCATTAGGGCTATTACCAACTTATAGTGGAGATCGTTGCGGTGAAAAATCAATCAGGCTTCTGTTTCCATGTTTTCCGATGAAGCATAAATAAGACCTTTGCACTTTAATTTAGCCGACCAGCACGTTCGCTTTTTCCGGAGGGCTGCTGGTCGTGGCTTGATTTCACGAGTGTGGCATGATGTGAACAACCTGTGCTCAAGTCGGGCGCTCTCGGTAATATCGATTGTTGCATCAGACTCAAACAAGAATCGTTCAAGCTAGTACGGCAATCATGTTAGACAATCCTGTCAAATCACGTTTTTCTTCACCCGTTCTCTTGTTTTTTTATTTGCTTTCAGCAAACCATAACAAATTAAGGATCGTTGATTATTGGTATTTCGATCCCATAGATAAACCAATAATTGCAAAAGTTTATTATCCACCCGAAACGCCACCTTTTTACTCTTTCGCGGCCGGGTTATTAAGGAATTGCGTGAACTTTTTCAAGTATTGCGAAGTTGCCGTAATTTTAAGTTGAAATGTGAAGTACGTTCATGTTGTCAAACATGGTGTAGTGCTCGTTTTATGTTCCATCCTTTGTAATTAGGTATCTGGTTTTGTTGCGTTGTTAACGTTGGTGTGCCTTCTATATCGTGATGCTCAGGTAGATTGAACTTGCTCGCAGTGACGAGGCGAATGATTGAACGCGAAATAATTTTGGCCGCTCGTCAAAGCTCTTTCTCTGCGCAGCGGAGCAGAGCTGAAAGAGTTGCATCACCATTCTTCTGTTTCAGTGTTGCGCCATTCGCGCTGCACTCCGCGCATTGCCCACGCCACGTAGCAGAAAATGCGTTGCAGTGGCGCGTGACCAAGCTGTTGACATCGTCGCTCCTTTTTTCGCTCGCTAATTTAGCCTCGAAGCAGCTAAACCGCGTGACGCGCGCTGGCGTGATGATGAGCTATCGGGTGAATAGGAAGGAAATGCACTGTGCACGAAAAAGGCACAGCTCAACAGCATCATCGGTTGTTTTGAACCTCGCTTGTTTTGCCAAGACAATAAGCAACGCTAGTCTTTTGCCGCTGTGTTTGGTTTTTGCTGTGATATAAATGTTTGCGCCGATTTATAAACACGTCAAAACGCCTTACTTCACTGTATTGTGCGGCTTGTTTCGCGCTTCACGCTGACCCTGGTAAAATCACATTATTGTTTCACGGTTTTCGTCATTTTGGTCGCTGTTTTGCCTAAGGCAGTGATAAGCCGAACTGCTTTGTTGATGTCTCACAAAAACTGATTAGCATCAGAAGTTGTAGCCAACTTAAGCTGGTCACTGTGTACGTGCTGCGTTGAACATCACCTCACCCCAAAATATGCAACATGTGCTGTGGTCTTGAATCGTCCTGTGCAGAACGCAGAATTTATCTTCAAATATGTGTCGAAATTTTCGACGAACATTTTGAAAACCTTGGTAGTACATTATTTGCGTTTCCATCAAAGAACGTTCACGTGTCATCGTGAGAGTAATACATTTGTCCGTTTGCCCATTCGCAAGCAAATAAATGGAAAACCCGCCGCTGTGACCACTGACGAAACACCACCCAAACTCGGTGCACTCCCAAACCTTTTTCCGCTTGTGGCCCACGTTTACTCATGAATTGTTGTGGGGCCCACGATGAGATGTTGCGGTAAAACCAACGAAAAAACTTGTTAGCAACACATGCAGTTATCTGTTATCAACTTACCAGTATTGGGAAACCTGGGCTTTCTCATTGGATATGATCAGATCAAGTCGAAGCTTGACAGGAGACATGGTCACACGCAACGTGCCATTCAGAGTGTCAGTTTTAAAACCGAAATTCTAGTCATGTTCACAATGATCTGCCACAGAATTACGAAGACCTTGCGTGACCGCACCTTCATTGTTAACACGACACAACGTGTAATTGCCAACGCAGCAATGGGCGGTTTCTGGCTCACATTTCCCATGTAATCAATAAAAAGTCTGCTCATTTTCAAGAAACGTTTCGATTAAATGCAATAAAACTTAATAGGGTTTTGAAATGCTTCGCGTTCCACTGGTTGAGAAGCGCTGATGTAATGAACTTGACTCATCTTAAAGCGCATGTCGCCTTGGTTGCTCTCCTGACATGTCTGTAAGTTCGCATTCACATACGTGCTTCTGGCGGTTTGAGTTGAATCAGAATGTTTGTCGCAGGAACTCTGCTGCACCGCATCGAGCGTTGCGAGCATTTTGATGAATTGGAAGCAGCTCGTGTCGTCCGAGACATCGCAACTGCGCTTGCCTTCCTGCACGATAAGGGTATAGCGCATCGAGATTTGAAACCTGCGAACATCCTTTGCGAAACAGCTGAGAAGGTAGCGGTGCTGTTGTATGTACTGTGCTGCAGTCTGGTGTGTCGAATCCGTTTAACATGTTAAACTGTCAGCTCTTCGTTCATCTGTTAGATTCATGTCTGGATCACAAGATCAAATGTAAATTATCGCTTGCTTTTAGTGATGCGATTCAAACAAAGGTCTTGGTAGTAATTGTCAGCTCTTCGTTCATCTGTTAGATTCGTGTCTGGATCACAAGATCAAATGTAAATTATCGCTTGCTTTTAGTGATGCGATTCAAACAAAGGTCTTGGTAGTTGAGTGTTGTGCCATTGCACTCGTTGCACAGACTTCGTTTAAATCCCCAACAAGGAACAAAACGTCGAATTTTAACGACAGTTCCTTATTTTTTATTTGTGATGAACAACTACCTTCACGGGCTCGCTTTGAGGTGTGTAAAAATTTTAGGTATCACCCGTGAAGATATGTGATTTTGACTTGTCGTCTGGATCATGTAAAAGTTTTATGGAGCCAATCCGAACACCTGAACTTTCTTCGCCTGTTGGAAGTGCAGAGTACATGGCACCGGAAGTGGTTGACACTTTCGTATTCGAAGATTCACTTTCTTACGACAAGCGGTGTGACATTTGGAGCCTTGGCGTTATAACGTAAGCGGAGTGAAGCAATGTATCTATTAAATCTGCGATCTGCCTGTGGATACTTGGTAATGACTTTTTACAGTGGCTTAGGGGTAGCCACATCTGAATGAAGTGAAACATTTTGCAAGTTTGAAATTCAAGCTGCTATCTCTTTTTCAGCTACATCATGCTCAGTGGCCGCCCGCCGTTTGTCGGCGAGTGTGGCGAGGACTGCGGCTGGGACAACGGCGAAGCATGCCAGGCGTGCCAGGACATGTTGTTTGCAAGGTACCTGAGGTGTTTTCTCGCTCTGGACGCGAAGCCAAGTGCAGCACTGCGGCAAACCCGTCGTGATTGCTTATTTTCATTCGCAGTATCAAACGCGGAGAGTACACGTTCCCGGAAGAGCAGTGGAGCAATATTTCGAACGACGCAAAAGATCTTATTTCGCATCTGCTCGTCAGAGACAGGTCTCTTCGCTTCAACGCTCACCAGATCCTCGAGCACCCGTGGATCAAGGGGGTAGGTTGATAAACACTCGTCGTGTTTCGTCTGCTTTCTGTCGAAGCGTACATGTCGCCGAACACGCGCCTCGCTTTCTGTGCTCGCGCACTCGCATTCCTTCATATGCTCTGTTAACAGACGGCCTCTGATACGCCTCTTTCCACACCGCATCTCCTTTCTCGACGTGATTCGTCAACTCACGACTTGACACAATTCGCTGCTCATGCGGTCGCTTACGAACGAAAGTTGGCCTGCAACGACAACAACCCCGTTATTCAGGTACGCCGCACTATTTACACTGTCGCTGCTGCTGATGTCGCTGCCTGAGCGACGGATGCAATCGCAGTCGTTGTTTTTCAGCGTTGGCGACGCTAATGCCGGGAATAACTTCTTGCAGGAACTGACAGACCTTCGTTTGTCGCCGCCGGGCACGTCGGCGCTTGCTCGCCGTCGACGTGGATCTGTTGAGGCGAATTTGACGTCTGGTGATGGCAGTCCCGTTGTCTTTAAAATCTCAGCGACCGCCACACCGCAGCAAAGCTGCTCAACTGCAGCAAGACTGGTGACCAGTGGCCGCGGCACCGCGAAGACAACTCTCGGGTTCGGCCTGAAAAGCATTCAAGGAACGTGATGGCTATATGGCTTCCTTTTAGTAGACCTTGGTCAGCCTGTGACCCTTTTCTGTACTGTCCTTTTCTGTTTGTTTCGTTCAGCTTTGTTTTGTAATTACGCTCCAACATTGGGCGCGCCGCTTTTTTCAACACAACCGCGTTGAGTTTATATTGAAGACTGTGTTTAAGAGCGACTTCTGTGTTTGAGCTGCAAGTGCGTAGGATGCTGTGACGGCGCAGATATATGTTTGTGATGGTTATGTGCGTGTGTGCGTGAACAACTTTTCTGAGGACTTTTCGCTTTCCTTCGGGCAGTGGCATCGTATGCTCGCATTTGTACATCCGTTTTCACGTGTACATGTTTCCATACCACTTCTGCCTTGTACATAATCTCACCTTCCGCCGGCTCGGTCGTCGGCGGTTGAGACGCGCTGCTTGAAGCAAGGCGTTTTCGCTACAGCGTGAAACCCACCCAGTTCAGTTGTTGAATAGCCATGTCGCTCGATTTTGTAAATCATAGCAAGCTGCTCGCTTTTCTCCCTATCGTTCCCCTTCGTTGTGCGTCAATTGCTACTCTTTCGCTTCGTTCGCTGGCTGTTAGCAAATACGCTCATACACGGCTCGTTTTAGGTACTAAGTTCATTCCAGCTCACGTTGCATGTTTAATTTTTCGAGAAAAGACACAAAAAGATTATTGAAAGGGGAAGTTAGTGTTTGGCCGTATGTTTTTTATGCTTGGAATCGAACACGTTGTGGTCTGGCATCGAACCTGGTGCTCGACATTGCCAAACACATTTGCTGAAAGATGGCGGACCACAGCTTGTTTCCTTTCGACCTGAACCAGAAACGCTTCGCTTTTTCTCCGAATTCGTTGTCGGATACCTGTCGTGTTCAAGGTGTACACCGTAATGTTTTTTACTCGTTTCCAGATCCGTTTTAAGGATCAAGTATGTTGGTGCTAAGGTTTATCCCCCTTCACCAGCTTAACATCCGATGTCACGGGTTTCATGGCAATATATGTGTCTTCACTTGTTACAGGCTACACTGTGTATATAACCATGGTTGTTGTTAGCATATAGTAACTGGTCTTACAGACATCACTTTTTGAACCTAAGAGAACAATGTGCTACGTTTTGGCTGTTTACTTCCTAAATTGGATGCATCGGTTCACATTGAATCTTTTGTCACATACACCATGTCGATGTGCGTATTGAAGAATTTCAACGAGTTGTGTGGGCAAAACATAATTTGCTTGAAGCGACAGAGTGTGTTCATGGTAATGTTCACTGTGTGGTTACAAAGTTTCTCAAAACTGCGATTCTCGGTTGGCTGCAAATTGGTTTTAGCAATTAGTAGTTCGTAACTTTATACGATTCTTAAACGATATTCCAAAGTTTATAGAACGCTTGGGTTAAAAAGTCGTTTCCACTTGTATTATTCCCTTACTGGAGAGTGTTTTGGCATCGTGTACATCGTGTATATTTCTTTGTCAGCGGACCTTCTGCCGCGCTTTCGGCCGTAAACACTGCGACCAACCATTCTGTTTTCACGTTCAGCCTGACCCAGCGCCTGCTGAATGCGCGGCTGCCATACATCGGTGCGTCGGGATTTCCGCTTTGTTCGCGCTACGACGGCCATGCTTGGTGAGCTACTGAACCAGACAAGCGTGCCGACGTGCCATGTCGAGTTGTCGGGTCGCCGATGCTCACCTCACCTCACTGTGTTGTGACTTTGACCTTGATCGGATAGACATTGATCTACTGACCATTGGTCAATGTGTAAAGATACACGGAGCTAAATTCTTTTGTCAATCAACCTACTGACTCCCAAAGTCGGCAGTGCGTTCACCTTTGGATTGCCTGGCATTGCGTTTGCTGTTGACCGACTAAAGCGAGACTTCACGCGTCGATCACCTGCATTGGTTTCTGTCTCTAGTGTTTTAGTGCCTAAGATCTGTTTTGGATAGAATTCAGTCGATTTTCCGTTCGAACGTTTAATTGTTAAGTCGGTGTTGGTTGTTTACTGCGAACTTTTCGTTATGTATTTCAGGAAATTGGTTAATAAGTGTGCGTTACTTCATCTGATCTTGCCAACCAAATTGTGCGGATATTTCAGATATTATTCGGATACATGTTCCGATGCTTGGACGCTTAAATTGCGCGGTCAAATAAATATAGTAAAAAAATCCGGCATGTGTTGGATATGGTGGAGTGCGTGCCAATGCTTGCCATTGTTTTCACGAAGCGAACTGGGGCAAAAACGTAAGCGACCTCGTACAAACAAAAAACTGTGAGGAGATGGTTGACTTCGGGTTCTAGACATCGATAAAGGGTCATACCTATACTCAAGGCCCATAACCAGGGCCTGAGTATAAAATTTCTTTCGCCCCCTTCGGAAAAATGTGTTGGACATAGTTTTAAAAAATTGGGCCCCTCTCAGCAAACTCTTCGCCCCATCTGGTGTCCTAAGCTGGTTACGGGCCTGCCTATACTTCAAGGTAGTACTTGCAGTTTGTCCAGCGTCTTACTTGGCATTAAAGGACAGGTGCAAGGGAAAGCTTCGCGCGCTGTCCCGCCGTTGGCCTGCAGCTGTCCTCGTACGAATCCAAAGACCCTTTCAATTTGTTCGAGATAAAACTTGTTTTCAGCGTCTGGATCGTAATGCGTTGCACTTCCTATACAGGCGCCTCGCCAAGTTTACGTTGATAGAGGAGGTAAACAAAAAGCAGAAGGCCATCATCAGCGAAAAAGTATGAAAAGGTCATCACCTATTTCTAGCATGGGTGCTCCAATTGCAAATGAGGGATGGGGAAGTTCCCACTGCAACGGTCACGATCTACTCGACCTGGTCAAAAATGCTATAATCGTGTATATTTCTGAATTCGCATACTTCAAAATGACGCAGATAACTGCTTGTTAATTTCAGGCACTACACCCTACATTCCGGCAACATACGTTGGTTTTAATGGCTTATACCTTAAACACCTGCTGAATTCAAAGCCAAATGGAGCATTTCGATTCGTTCAGGACGTTCACGAATTGTGATTCTATTTACGAAGGAGTTGAGTGTAATATTGTGGAAGAGGGGTACAAATTTACGAAAATAATGACGACCTCTTAGCTGATATGTTTGTACAATTTACATTTCTGAGAAACATTTTTACTTCATTTTTCCCAAGACAACAAATGAAGAAATTTAAGACAAGAGTTAGTTCTCTCCAAATGTTTTTTTGCACTGCATTTGCTTGCAAAAAGTCCTCTATTTTGCTAAAAAAGTATTCTCAATTGAGACACATAGAGTGCCTTTACGGCAGGGGCGTGCTGAAGTCCGGTGATGCCCGGGGCCAGGGACGGAGTTTATGGGGGGACATGTTCCCCCAACTTTTGGGCAGGGGGGACATATATCTTGTCCCCCCAATATTTTGTGATAAAAAAATAATGTAGTTGTGCAAATTTCATTGTTACATTAATGTTGGAAACGTTTCCCCAGCATAAAGCCAGGGAATAAATTTAAAAAAATGAACATTATCACTGACTATCTGCGGATACAGTATACAGATTTACTATGTAAACTGAATTGTCATGATAGTTGATAATTGTTTCATCAACACTAAAAAAGCCTTCAAAAAAAATATACATGCTTTATTTTGAGACGTTTCGGATTATTCTTAATCCATCTTCAGTCAAAAAATAAAGCAAAACTTGGCAATGCAAAACTTGGAGCCATAAAGCAAACTTGGATAAAGCAAAACTTGAGCCCCAGCCAAGTCGAATTGACTGGCTTAAGGTTACGGCCCAGGAAAGAGAGGACTACTACCATAAAAGCAAAAACCTACTTGATCAACAGCAAGTGCCCACAGAGGTTAGCCACTGCCAGAACTTTAATTGTACAGATGAGAAACATCTGGAAGAAATAGAAAATTTTTATGCAGAGCTGACCAGAGCTCTGCTTGTTGCTGCAACCTCTGCAATTAAACCAACAGGTAAAAAGAATGAAGGTAAATTTAACATTCCTGGCTGGAACTCAGTGGTCAAATCAAAACACCAAATTGCAAAGGCAGCCTTCAGGCTATGGGTAAACTGCAATA
>Ga0210059_1002065_pt1 | contig 31101 bp, 15 predicted proteins | sample Ectturendosymbi2_FD_188042 | JGI IMG/M metagenome (GOLD analysis project Ga0210059, IMG submission 188042) | Ecteinascidia turbinata endosymbiont from Florida, USA - Sample 2 (SPAdes) (version 2) | ecosystem: Host-associated > Tunicates > Ascidians > Unclassified | place: Key West, Florida...
CCTTTTCCTGTTTCATAGTTCTTTCAGTAAATGTCAACATTTGCGGAAAACAGTAGTGGCAGGGATTCTCTCAACGTATCGAAGACAGTAAAAAACTCTAGCCTTGCGGCTTGCTCAATTTTCACAATAACAATAAATTGAAGGTGTTACTGTATCACTTATATTGTTTCTTGTTCACAAATAGATTTTACTTATTTTCATTGTTATTTTTCGTAATATCATATGTTGCGCATCCAAAATAATAGTCGTTAGAAGCACAGGCGTAGCCAGGGGAGCCTAGGGGCCATGTCACCCCAAATTTTCGGAACATATAGCCATTGTGTGCTTTAAGAGGCGGTATCCGAAACAAAATGGTGTTATTTGCCTAAAATCAAGCATTTTGGTCCTCACCAAATTTTTTGGCCCCTCCCACAATTTTGGGCTGGCTACGCTACTGGTTAGAAGTGGGTCGCTGGTTGGAAAAGATCGAGTGGCATTGGGGGTAAAGAGTCATCACCGCAATAAGAAATTACTTCACCTGAACGCGGAACATTTACGGTCGTTTGTCAGGAAGCAGAATTTTCGAAGCAAAACATTCTGGCGAAGCACATTTCGAATTGAAGACTTACAGTATTGTGTCATGAATTCAAGCATTGCTGTCTTAATTATTGACAGCATTACGTTGGCCTAACTACCGATCATCGACAGTTATGATGAAGGTACTCGTTAGTGAACAAGCTGAGTTCAACCCTCTTCAGACGTGATCGTCCATGGCTGCAACGATAATTTATGTTTGCGTAATTAATCTAAACGTTTAGGCGCACATGGATTGCATAGAAAGAAATAATTGAACAGGATCGTGAGCAGAAGGTCTTTGAAAAAAACCGACGATCAAACGATGAACCAACGATCAAGGCTTGTTGGCGACCTTTTGAGAATGTTTAACGTTTTTACGGTGTGGTAGGAGGTACGAACAGCAAAGATCTAAACTTGTATTAAGCAATTAGAAGGGTAATGACGCAAATATTAAGAAAAATATCTAGGCGTAGAAGAGAAGCTTGAAAGTTTTCATTATTTAGTGACAAATTGGGTCGATACAATCCGACTGCATAATGCAAGTGTTGGAATTCTTTACTTTTATGGTCTACTCAGCCTTGTCGACTGTAACTCAGGTACATTCAAGCACAGCCACAATACGACACAAATGCATCAAATACCTGCTAGATTGGCAGCAAAGGGAATATCTCTTGAGATTTAGTCGATGGCAGAAATCTCAATGCAATTCATTTTGTTACTATTGCATTTCAGGCAACCCGTTTCTTAACAGATGTCTAAAAGAACGTCACTTTGCGTGCAATAATAATGCTGTATGTTCAAACTCGTTGACGGTTCACAACTGCATCTGTAAACCCGGATGCGCTGCGAAAACGCCTCCTGTGCACACCAAAGCTCGTTACATCTCTCTTGTGCTGGCTCGTTGCATCAAGCAGCCTAACAAGCTGTAGGTAGGCTGACCCAAGAGCAACTCGAAGTGTTCCCTGTTCTCGTCCAATAGCAGCATTGGTCAGCCTTGGCAGTCCTTCTCAACCAAATCTGTGTCACGGTTGTGCGTCTTATTCTGTTGATGATGATTGAAAGCTTTCGTGCATCTGCAACAGTGGTTACCAAGGGATCTGCAATAACGGTTACCAAGGGAACGGTTTTTCTTGCATAAGTGATATTGTTTTTCTTTAATCAGGGTTAGGACGTGATTGCGACCATCATATCGCTATAAAGTACATGGACCCGGAACATTCAACCGATGAACAAGATATAATGAGACATTTGTAAGTTTCTTGGCTCTTAAATTGTAAGATTTGGTCATTTTGCCCATCTAGGTGGGGGTTTGCCCCGTTTCGTCGGACACCTTCCCGTGTTTTTCAGTTTCTAAAAATGTTTGTCCAAATTAACCTCTTCCTCATAGAGATTCTGGTTTCGACACTCAGTTCAGTTAATTGTAGACGTCTCAAAAGTGAAGGAAGGTTTAGGGGAGTCTATCACGATTTTGCTATTTGACCTAAAAAAGTGTTTGTCACAATTTCTCATTGTTTCAGCATTCCGGTGATTTTACATCAGTGCTGCTTGCGTGAAAATGTACATCAAACCCTCTAATCAAGTGTTGCTTTTCGGACTGATATTTTGCGCGAACAATCACGATTGTTTCAGTGATTGATTTGTGACTCATGCACACAAGCACTGGTTTCGCCACTTTTATTCACACCACGATTTCTACACCTCTGATTCACAAACTGAAAGTTTTTGACTTTTCATGTTACGTGATTTAATGACAAACACTCAACGAGAATGGCGTCTTCTCGACTGAGCTTAAGTATTATTTGGCAACAGCCTGAGAAAGTGATTGACAATTGACTTCATATGTACTGAGTAGGGAAACGATGTTGATCTTTCGGGTTCTTTGCTGGCGCTCTGTTATGTTTTGTATCGTCGGTGGAGTAATAAATCTATTTGTGATGCACTCTGATTTAATTTCGCGTTAATCTTGATTGACGTCAGCGTCGCGAGCCAGCCGCAAGGACGGATCAAAAACAACAGCCATTGCATCAATTGGCGGTGGCCAATGACTGGCGCATTAACATCAGCGTAGTGAGTCTACGGCAGTTAAGCCCTGTAAATTGATTACATTCACAAGATGATTCCAGAGACGCACGCGGTATCGAATGTGCAATGGGATCACTAACAGCAATGCAGTTTCTTTACTTCTGCCAGGAAAGCGCAGGTGATCGCCTGGGGATTGTCCACAACACTTGCGATATCAACTCTGGGGGAGATTTTGTAAATGCATTTGTACCAAGGTCAATACATCAACTAAAACCCTTAAGTCCCGCGTGCGCCAGTTTTTTGCGTCACTTTGCACCAACATAACTCGTCATCCGATTGAGCTAGAGAGCTGTTCAAGCCCTCTAGAGATGGGGAAAGTCTTGTAGTTTAGATTTAAAAATTTGGAAAGTTTTGAGAGTTTTTTGCGGATGACGTCAGAATTGGTGGAGGTTTACGCAATTTTGGCCCAGGTCACCAGGCCCTGGTCCCCAACACCAAGAGCCAATTTTTTGACTCTATTTTAAGTAAAAGCTTGGCGAATATCTGCATGTTTAGAGCCCTTGATTGGTCACCTAGCGTTTGTGGTTGGCAAGGTATGACCAAAAAATCCAAATTTTGGCAAAAATCTAAAACTTAAGATATTTCACCAACATTTTGGCAAGGGTGTCAAAGTAAGTGCATGTTATGCAGGATAACCTTGGTTTTACACAAAAGCGCTTTTTATCAGCATAGTGTGCAATAATAATTCCCTCAAGAATTATTATTGCATCGAATTGGAAAAATTGGAACAAGCCAATGTGAGCAACCAAAATAATTCCCATCGAATTGGAATTTATTTTGGTTGCTCACATTGGCTTGCAATTATTCTGGAAGTTTTGTAAAAGGAGGCATACGCCTCATTTATGAGTTCCAAATTTTCATTAGTTGAAAATCACTGCAGTAAGTGTTTCGCAGGTTTGCAAGCATATCACTAAAAATGCTGGTAGAACTATAAACTTGGAACAAGGTGCTATACGGTGGATGTATGTTCTGCAACCACACTGTGAATTCAGAAAATTATCATACACAGATTTCTGAATGTGTAAATAACAGTTATAACAAAGGTGTAGCACCACAAACTGAAACAGACGAAAAGCCTAAAATGTATGCCAACAGTGAGTGGTTGCATGTTACGTATGGGAACACCTTTGAACGTGCTGCGTTTGGGAACAAGAAAATGATCCCAGAAAAGATAATAAAAGCATCGAACAAATGTTGTCACGGGTATTTTTACAAGGGTTCGAATGAAACAAATAACCAAAATTAAAACGACTACGTTAGTGATTGGCGAGCCCGGCTATCTTGTTAAACGCGCTGGAAATCAATTTACAAGCATTTACCACACATATTACTAAATGTCGCTATGCGCCAAGCATTACGTAGTATGAAGGTTTCCATTAGTTTATTAATATTTTTTCTGTCACTTTTAGTGCAACAAAGGTTGAGAATTGCAATAGAATTCAGCCTCTTGTGATTCACTGTGGAGAGAATCCACGACTTCAATCAAAGCAAAGCACCGAACTACAGTTAACATTGCAAAGAAGTTGGGCGGACAAGCAGGAGACGAGCAATTAGTTTCAACGTTTGGGAAAAGTCTTCTCAAATCTGGTTCCACACAGCGAAGACATGATGCAACTGTTATTAAATTATTATCTTCTTCCATTCTTTGCTTCAATACCAGAACGTCTACTCGCAAATCAACAATATTGACGTGAGTAACTTTTTTGTTTTTTCAGTAACTGTTGATTCATTGCCAAAGATGTCAGAACATTTCCTTTAAAAAGAGATAGAAAGGGTTTTGTCAGATCATCCTTTGGCTGAACGAAACGTCTGACCATGCACCAGCATGCAAATTGCATGCTCTGTGTTGTACGAACGAAGAATCGCGTTGTAAGAACGAATACGAACCAAGTTCAATCCATTTTCATGTAAACTGCGGACAATCCATGGTTAGGTCGATCTGCTTGTCCTTACTACAATGACAATGCCGACGCTACCGTTAGGCGAACTAGACGGTTGCCTAGGGCGCTGAGCCAAAGGGGGCGCCAAAGGACCAAAGATACGATTGTGTGGTTCAGAAAGTGACGTACATACACCAAGTAAAGTTGATGAACATGATGAAAGTGAATAGAACACACGTTCATGCAGTTTATGAGAAGATACTGGTACTACACTATTTCAGTTTTGGTGCAGAAGAATTTAATCCATTTCATATATATTATAGATAAGCTATGTCGCAATTTGGTATAAAATTTAGTTTTCTAATAAACTTTTATAGTGTAAAACAAACGTCCTTTTTCCATAATGCACAACGTGACGATATATAGAATAAGGACCTTTGTTTAGGAGGGGTGGGTGCTGGATTGAATGTCGCCTAAGGCAGGATGCTTAAAATTCTATCTATGACGTTCTATCAGAGCCAGCAGGCATGCAGCTGAGGCCATACTTTATCAAGTTGACTGCAAAATCATAGGGTTGCCATCTTTGTTCTTTTCATTTCTTGATTTCTCCTGACTGCGCCGCTTTAGCCGGAGTATAGGCTGATGTCATACCTTCACTAAATCATATTTCAGCCATCCAGTGTAGTCGCAGGTTAGGAAACTGTACCCAAACGCCAGCATTATTGATGTTAGGACTTAGTAGCCAATTTAACCAGTCTTAATTTATTTATCTAGATTCCAGCTGGGGCGTTCGCGGTTTTGGTGTGCATGTAGAACTTTGTCGATTTTTACGACACCAGACTAACAATGGGCCTGCAACTGCGAGTCTCTGAGGCTTCTACAGTTGAATCATCGTAAAAGCTGTAGCATGGTGGAGGTGGGCGGGGTACTGCAAGGTGGTTGGAATTTTTATTCTCAATGGCATTCATTTTAGCCACAAACAGAGAAAAAGAAACTCATTTTGACCATAACGCAGCCGATGACACCATAGAGCAGTGGTTCTCAAACTTTTCGTTGCTGCAGACCCCTTTCACTGCACCCAAAACCGCTCCGAAGCCCTTCATTTTGCCAAAGTTTTTTGACTAATGGTGAATTAGAGTTGGCCGTTTTTTAGCATGAACACCTCAACCGTCCCGGCAAGAAGCAAATTTCAGGCTTCGGCTTGCCGCCAATTGACGTCACCAAAACCAAATAAAAAAAGTCAGCCGACTTGCAACATGAACGTGTGAGAATACAGTTGTGTTGCGATCAAGGCAAGCTAAAAAGTGGCCCAAATGGGCGAATGAAAATTAACACATTTTCTTGATGGATTTTGGTTGGAACCCCGTAAACAAAGTTCCCTCTTAGGTGCGCAAATGCGCATTGCCACCCGACCAGCTGAGCAGTGAAATCCCATAGTCTTGCGCACTTACAACATTCCAAATAGCCCTTTAAACGCTTGAATGCTTTACTAGTTGTGTGTCTACGTGTTTGCGCCATTGCATGCCCACTAAAAGAAATATTCGTGCAATGTAAAATTTTCTTATAGGGAACACTGCCTGTAAAGCACATTCATGGACACCTAAGGGTTTCACGAACCTCAGATTGAACCACTGCCATAGAGGATCCCGACGAAAGCTTCAAGGTCAACTTTTGATACGCTACATTCGACATAGCTATCCCATCTAATGAGGTGCGCTTGCAGCAGCTGCAGGAGCATAGCTCTGTCTTTGGCTTTCTCTATGACATTCAGAAATGTCCAATCCAGCAAACCAATCCAAGTTCTTTCTTCATCACTGCAAAACATTGTGATAAACATTAAACATGGCTAAGATATTAAGGAACTCTGCGTGTAGTTTCTTCAAATAGATCCTCTGGTGGAATTTGTGCACATTCTACACGGTCTGATACAACGTTTCCCAGTTTCCCAAACATATCAGCAGACTTAACTGGGAAAGGAACTTTTCTCAGCTGAAACTGCTAAAGTCACACAACCATGTTGCAAGGGACATTGATGCATCTAGCTATGTGTCTAAGTCTCAGGGACTCTCCTATGCTCTCCTGAAGGACATTGCCATTCAGTTTGCAGAGAAAACCAGGAAGGCAAAGTTTCAAGATCTATGCTGGATTTTTTTTTACATGAAAGTTGCAATGGGTATTACTTGTGTGAATAGTATTTTTATGAACTTGGTGGCCAGATGACCTCAGTATTAATGAAATATTAGTTTTTTTTAAGGTGATTTAGGGACTCGATTCGGGTCCCTAGAATTTCAAATCGGGTCCCTGGAATCAGAGAAAATTATCATCGGGTCCCTAAAATCAGAGAGAGTCGGGTCCCTAGAATCAGAGAAATCGGGTCCCTACAGATCCAAACCGGGTTCCTAACATTTTCTTTAAAAAAACCCTGGTAATATATTAATAAATGAGCTTCTGTAAAGAGCTTATCTACCTTATGTACAACGGAAAACAGTAATTTTAAAGTTAAAGGATGCTGGAATGGACCGTGCCTAGGACGCACCGGCAAAAGATGTGCAAGGAGAATGTTAATTTTGCAAAACGATCGTGCCACGGTTGATCGAACAGGTTGAACAGAATGACGTCATCAGTCTACGAGGGGCGCTGAAAATGTATCTCGCCTTGGGCGCTGGAATGGCTTGCGCCGGTCCTATACAACGATCTTTCTTTTTGTGACATTTTTTCCAAGTAAATGTAATAAAATGTAGCGGCAGCAACTATTGGAGACAAAAGTTACGGCTAACTGCAACAAGAGCTAACAACAAGGAACGCTCAGCCACAGCTGCTTCCATGATTAGGTGGATGAAGCTATTATAATGAAAACCTACAGTAGTTTGACTTTTTGTTACATTAGCCTTCAATATTTCTGGGAGCTGATTCGTCGACCATCGTTTCCGACAGACTCTACTTGTTTCATTCCACAACCAACGCAACAACCTTATAGCATTTTTCTTTAGCCTGCAGATGGTCTAGTGTTCCGAAACCAACGAATATTGGCAGAGACCCACAACATGGCCCCAAAAACCGAACCTGTCCCGGTCAAACTGGGGCGTGTAGTCACCCCAGTTCGTCACGTTTACGCAAACAGCGAAGTGCATTTAAAAATGCAGGATGTTTCGAAGACATCGTACTTTCTAGCGAAACCAAACAAGAGTTAATCAACATGCATTCACAGGCTTACTCCAACAAATATTACGACAGGAGATGTTACGAAAAAAATACAGAAATACCTAATACAGTAGACCGAGAAGGTTTATGCAAATGATGTGCTTTGCCTCGGCTGCCTTATGTGCTTTGCAGACGCGATAGCTACTGTCAAAAAACTGGGTTTTGACTGGCTTTCTTCTCAGATCTTCAGAGTTAATTTGTATTTTCATAAAGGCGAACATACTTATAAAAAAGCAGTAGTAGGGCTACACCGCTTACCAAAGCTCGAATCCACTGTAAGAAAAGACCCATTGCACGCCTACACGTATTGAAACCTCCTTTATTCAACTTCCATGCATTGACCTTCTCATAAATTGCAACAAATGTCCTACAAAATTGGATGTTTCAAACTAAGGTTCTTTGTAATTTCAGATACAAAGGGTTTTCGAGGTCGCCCCGGAACGAATTGAAGAACTTAACTTTCTACCACATCGCGCATCGAACCTACACACATTCAAAGTTGCATTTGGAATTATCTCCAACTTTTTTGCTGTGTTTCTTACATGTTATCAGAAATGATGGTAAAACAAACTTTCGGTGCATTTCATTAAAATATAATTTATTGGCTGGTTTGAAGAAAGCTGTCGCGTTTGAAGCCGGGATTCGTCAGCAGAGCATCTTAAACATGACTGAAGAACATGTTTCGAAATTGTTTGTGCAACTATGGTTCAGCTTCACATCAGGTAACGACGTGCTCACAAACCGAAACTAGTTGCACTGAAAATTAAAAAAATAGCTACGTTAAAAATAAAACTAGAGTCCACAGGACTGAAATAAAAAGCGATCCGAAACGATGCGCCTTGTGGAGGCTACAAAGAACTTACAAAGTCCTTTTGAACATCATCAAAATGTATTGCCGCAAAACGCAACAGCGCAAATAAACAAGCGCCCAAACCACTGAATACGTTGCGTACAAGCAGGTTTTAAACGGGTGGCAGTAGGTAGAGTTATTTGCTTTAGGCAGAAATTGCATGACATAGTAGGTAGTCCTAATCTGACATAGCAGGTAGTTCTAATCGAAGAAATTGCATGACATACTGTAGCAGGTAAGTTTAATTGCTTTAGGCAAAATTGCGTGACATATGAGGCTGTTTTAATTGCTTGCCTGCAGCGTAACTACACGCAGAGATTTTGGCAGAATTCTGACATTACTGGATTTAACATTCCGAATATACCTATGACGTTATTGCCACAAAATTACAATTCTTGTTGCAGCGTGATAAACACCGTTTGACGGAGAAGTTTTTTCCAAGGACTTTTTTCATTGTTTTCAATTCTAGCTCTCCACAAAACGGGTGGAGTTTAATTCAACGCAACGTAAATTATAGTTCTAGTGAATAGCTATTCACTCCAGCAATTATGTTGCTAACGCTGCACCAAACGTAGACTTAAACATGAGTCCATGAGCGATGAGATCTAGCGAAACATTTGTTTCGAATCACTTCTGGAAACAGAGTAATTCTCGAAAGTCTTGCCAAGTCTTACTATCAACAAATTCACAAGCTTACAGATTTAAATGAAATCATGATGAATTGTCTTTTCAAAACATCCCACAGTTTCTAATTTAAACCTGTTGTTTTCCCCTTGTTTTTATTTCTAAACTTCGAAATATGTCCGTGCATACTACAAGATTTCCAGGAAAATGTTTGATATAAATTGCATTGATGATTTGAATAGTAACAAAACAATTTTGAAATATGCTTGTAAAATCTTTTCTCAAGACATATCTTTCCAGTACGTTGCCAGCGTTGTTGCTAATAGAAGTTTTTGTAAAAACAGTTGCAACCATTTTGCACTGCTTTGCCTATCCTCCTTGATCGAGATCTCAAGCCCATTTGAGCGAAAATGTTTTTGAAGGTCCTACTCCTCTTAAAATCATGAAATGCATCAGACACACACGTGTTGCGTTTGTTCGTATCTTAGCATTCAAAACACTTTCTATCAAAGAATAGAATAGTTGGCAAGGTAGCTTCATGGACAAAAATCTAATAGATTCATGAATATAACACACATGAACTATAAAGGTAAAAAAAAACAAAAGCCTAAAATAATATACTGTAGAATTTTCCGATCATTTGAGATCAGCACGTGCCATCTCTCAAAATAATCGTCACATTGAGTAAGATCTTTGCAAATGTGTTTTTTTATTTGAGCTTTTCATCGTTGAGGAAACATTATTTTCGATCCCGATTTCCAAGATCATTTGTAGTGTTTTACAAAGGATCAGGTTTGTCGCCAGTGGTGGCAGTAATTCCAGACCCCATTTTCAATTATTTTCGTCCAAATTTAAGTTTAGTTCTTCAATAAATCCAGTTGCAAACTTGCAATCACACCCGCAGAAGGCGGGAACCTGGGGGGGGGGCTCACGGGAAACGAAAACGTTTGCAAAATATAGGGAGGAAAAAGTCGGTAAAACTCAGTCAGCACCTAATTGTGAAAAACAGAACCTTGTAATGACCTTTTATCTTCTTTAGTCAGCAAGAGGCTACTGAAAAAATTCGGTCAAACATTGCAAAAAGCGAATAAAACTTGTTTGCTTTTCAAAAAATTTCATATTTACTGCTTGAGACGCTTTGGTGATAATGGCTCCACCGTGCGACATTTCCTGCCCACGCAACAACAAAAAGTGGGCGCAGGGTTTGGGCCAGTAAATTTAGGGGGGCGATTTCAGTAATATTTGGTAGTCAAGTCTCATAAGGGCTTCGCTACAGTAAGAGAGATGAAGTATACTTTACAACACTGCTGTGACAAAACAATGGACGAAAAAATGGCCTTTAATCGCGAATGTTGTTTTCTGGATTGTATAAAATCACGGTGAATACAGTTACTTTCGTAGGTTTTAGGGGGGTAGATCGCCCCAATCGCCCCCCTGGATCCGACCCTGGGTCTGAAGGCAGCATTCAGTATAAATGATATCTTTGCTAGGCTTTAGGAAAAAGGTTGGAGGTGTGGTCACAGCTCGTATTCGAACACCCTCCCATGATCCGCGAAATGTTAACAGCTTTCACCACTCGCTTGGGACTCACTGCATGTTATGTTTTTGCCCAAGGGCAGCTGTCCTTTAAACTAATGCCTTTAATTGGTCTGTTTGTTCGGAGGTTCCTACTGTTACCAGAATGTGATGTAAAACAGTCAACTTTTTTCAAGAAAAACTTGGTCAGAAGTATATAACCACAGCTTAAGCAATGATATTCCACCGCATTTGGCCCGTGAGCTGCAGGTTCCCCACCTGTGATCTAGATAGACTCATGTCAGCTACAAAGTGGCCTCTCTTTTGAATTGTTATAAACACCAATTCCTTAAAGTCCTGTTTTCTCACGGTGTCTGATGCTTAATTCGTTTGAACAAGAGACACAGACAAAGTTTTTATTTGAAAGTACTGTGTTTCTAACAGTATCTACGTTCTATATACAGAATATTTTGCGCTGTGTTTTCCTTTGGGGTAAAACTGTAACTTAGAACTTCTGATCACATAAAGCTTGTAACAAAACGTTATTCTCATGAAACGTTGTATGATAGTGATTTCATTGATGGACTGAAACACGTGGTAAGAAAATCGATTCCATGGCATTGAGCTTCAGTTCACGACCCAGCAGAGAACATGACGCACTTCCGACTTTTCCATCAAAGAAGTGAAACAGGTCACAGAATTATATCGGCCCAGCGCTTCGCATTACTCGTATACACAATGTTTCCGTAAGAAGCCATGATCACTGCAATAGTTTCAGCCTGGAACGCGGCTTTTGTAGAACTTTTCATTTGTCTAAATACAGTGTAAGGGATCAAAAAGATATATGAGACAATCTTTAGCGAAAGCAACAGTTCATATGTAGCGCGAAACAATGCTTCACATCGTGAATTTGAAGTTATGCAGAATTTCAACTTATTCTCTGGTGTGTTCTATCAGTATTGACGACATTAATTTTACCCTTTACGTTGACTGCTTTACCTACCTCTGGTTAAGCTGATTTGGTGGTGTGACACAATTTTCAAACACGAATTGACTGTGAATAACGCCACTTGAGTTGATACATTGCTATACAGTCATCATTGCAGTGCAAAAATTACCTTGTATTTTGGTCAAATACGTCGGCTTGCAGCGCTGTATCAGCCTGTTTTTCGTATGCCCTTGGGCAAGATTAATGGCAATTAATTTTATTTTGAGTAATCAATGCGAAGTGCGTGTAGGTGCATGTTGTGGCACAAACAAGCATTTATTTTGTGTTGTTGAAAACCGCATGGTATAATGTTTAGGTATAGCGTGTGGACCAAAGAAGTATTTGCCCACAGTGAGTTGAAAATAACCCCTTCCGTTGTGACTGATCGGCTGAAAGGTTGTACAGCGCATTCTATAAGCAGTAAATTTCTACTGGAGATAGAATCTACATTCTGGTTCAACCAGTTTCTTCTTCAAATGCTGCTTTTCGTGCGAGCTTGAAACGAATCGATACCCGAAGCAAAAAACATAGAAAATAAGCTGGGGGACATTTTGTGAGTTGTGCGTTGTCTTCCCATGATGATTCATGATCAAGATACCTGACACGATAAACAAGTCCGTGGCAGGCAAACACAACTATTTGTTGTTACGCTTACTTCAAAGCAAGACTAATTTTGTGGGCGTTTCCATGTGAAAGCCATAAGCCTTTCCTTTTATTATTTATTCTGATAGAGCAATTGCTCAATGCGAAGTATAATTTCAAATCGTAATGGCCGATAAATCCTGAATGGAATGAACAACAGTTTATGAGTTAGCACAGTAGAAAATTGTTATTGGACAACAAGGATGATTGCTTTCTCTGAAATTTTCAAGGTTTCTGAAAGAAATACCTAATTACAAAAACAGCAAATCTACTTCCCCCAAACATAAACAAAATTAAGTGAAAATTTGTGAAATCAGTGATCGCTTTTAAGAAGCTTTTTTGTCCTGAGTCCTTATAAATACATCAATGTATTTGCAAAGCAATGTATCTGGAGTCTGTGCCGTTGACGAGCGTTTTGTTACTGAATCAGAAAAAGTATGAAGATAAGACGATTTATCATCCTTTCGTTGGTTGTGTTCTGCGCTGTGCAAAGCTCCTGTGCTCACGACCAAGCTCACGACGATGATTTGCAAAAAATTAGTTATTATGGTGGAAAACAAGAGAAGGGAATCCCACGTGAGCAATGCATAATGAAATTTTATCGCCCTCATCTAGATTTACGGGTTGTATTGAAAGCTGGACGGATGTTACTAATTCCAAGATGTTTTTCATAAAATTTCAAAAATGTTATTAAAATAATAGAACTATGAAAGAGCATTTTACAAAACCTATAATCCCAAATATGTTTTTGTATATCAGTTTCGTTAGAAAGGTTCTTATCCCAGCCTGCGAGTAAGAACACAACGTTCGACTGCCCACGGGTGAGAACACGACCAATAGCAAGTAATGAAGATATGCTAAACAATTGCTGTGAGACAAACTTTGATGACAGAAGTTTCATATCCACATGAATCTCAAAAAAGCTCAACAGCATTTACATTTTAGTCTTGTAGCAATGGTCAGACAACGACTGAGCATTGAGACTTGAACTTGAATCGTACGCAGTTTATGAGAACTCGGCGCATCGCGGTTGTTCCGTTTATAGCACCGTTATATTTTTCCTGTGTAGTTTAAACAATGACATTGCATTTGAAGTAGATTTCAAATCACTCCGCTCGGTTAAGACGTTTGCTATCCTGATGGCAGCACCAAGTTCGATTTTCAGCCGGATTGTGTTGTGCGCTGTGCAGAGCGCAGCCCAGTCAAGGCTTTCTAAACTGCTCCACGCGGCCGCCTCAGCTAAATTCGGCTACCTGATAGCAAACGACAGCAATCTTCTACTTCTTTCAGCATCTGTAGCAAAAAATTTTTAACCTGAAATTGGAGGAAGAGTCGAAGGTTTTCTGAGAAGATTCAGCTTAATATTGATAAACAGACAGTTTACTGAATAAGCTCGAGAATGGGAGCGTCAAACGCTCATTTCACGGTCAGTTGAAGCTCTTTGTCCACATCAAATTTTTCGTTTCACATGAAGGCGATTGGAGGCACGGAAAGTGCGAGCTCTTCCTGTACCACTCCTGATCAGGCTACTTTTTTGCCTGTTTGATAAATGTGCGTTTACCAAACATGCAGCTTAACAGCTGCAACGCAGTACACTTCAAAATCGTACGCAAAAACGGCATACGAGCATGAAAAGTGTGATTGTATTTAGTAAGCAAATCGAATACTGCTGTGTGAAGGCTTTCCGTTGCTGCTGACTGCTCATGGATATGATTAGTGTACTGCTTCTGGGCGTTGGTTGAGACCTTATGTGCGTTGGTTGAGACCTTATGTGTAGTAAAAACTTCAACAAAGTCGCAAAATGGCACAGTCTAAACTCCCTCATCTCTGTAGTACGAGAACAGTGTATGTTAAAACAATTAATCTTCATTAAAATTGTTCAAGAACTAGGTTTTAACGTCTCGAAATATCTTTGAAGATCGTAGTGTTCACAGCGTGCCAGAAAATAATAATCATTTTCTGACCAACCAAATTTGCGGTTAATCTTGATCGCAGGCGTATTCACGCACACTCAGTCATGCAAACAATTTGCTTGATTGCGAGGGAGTATGGCCGTTAAATTTCATGTGCAACTACCAACAAATAAATAATGTTTGTGCTGAGAAACAAATTTTATGACAAAGAACCTGGAAAACATCACTTGTCTGAAGAATATGTTGCGTCTCTTCCATTTCTTGAACTAAACATTCTCTTTTTGTTCCGTTTCAGATCTGGACCCTTGCAGCAAAGCGCGTTGCTCTATCCAAGCCACCTGTCAAAGAACAGGCTTCTTTTTCAGATGTGTTTGCAACGTTGGCTACACAGGCAATGGATTGTTTTGCAAAAGTAAGACTTGTCGAAATATTTTGATTGTTTCTATTTTCTTCTGTTTTTTCAAAAATTTGCTAGGATGTTCAGAGATGCCATCTCAAACGGAACTACTGAGATAGAACAATCAAATATGGAAATGTGCTGATGCTGCTTTTGTACAAAGGAAATATGAAGATTTTAAAATAAAAAAATTATTTTTGTGAAAAAAACGCTTGAGTACTAAACCGTATAATTCGTGTTAACTAAATCTATGAAGGTTAAAATAAACACAATTGCTTAATGCAGCTTTGTAGAATCACCACATAGTTCAAGGCAATCATGGACAACACCCAATGTTAAAAAGGTTTAGATTTGAGTGAAGGTACGAATCTAATTATTTCTGGTGCTTTAAGCATAAAAGGTTTCAGCCGTTCGCGCTGAGTGCTTTTCTGGTTATGCTGTAAGTGGAAAAAAGTACATAAATGAGATTTTATGTGAATGTCAACTGGTTTAAAATGAAGCATTTTCTCTATGAGCAAGTTTATTTTTGCAATCAACGTTAAGAGCAAAATGTTGTGATGCATACAGGGTTAATATTGATAAATTGAAGAAAAGGTTTCTATTTTTACTTTTGGGTTTATGCGACCGCACAAGAAAACGCAGCAAAGCCTGTGTGGTATTCTTAAAATACCTTAAAAACACCTAATTCATCAGGCTTTGTTTAATAAACTGAAACTTCATGTTTTTTACCATGATTTATCTACGGTTATTGGTCTGAAACACCTGCTCTGTTTTTTGTACGCCCACTCATGCAATCAATATAGTGGCAGAAATTAAACTTTTTGCATTTCTATAGCAATAAAAACTCCATAAACAAATTCCAAGAACGTATAAAACGTTTCGTGGACATTAAATAATAAAGATGCAACTCGCGCTATATGATTATTGACCAGTAAAAATCACATATAATAGTGAAATAATTAAAAGCTATGGTGTTTGGCTTAGACCCTCAAAAAAGAAAAATTGCATCAAGAATCTAAGGTGTAGTGCATAACTTACATGCTGTAGAGTATGAAATACATGCTGTAGTGTACAAAATATAAACTGCCTAGATTTCTGTCAAACTTGTTCTCCACAAATACTTCACAGATTTTGTTTGAGGGGAACTACGTCATTAAAGTGCCATAGGAAGCACTGACTTTAAAACCGTATGACACTGATTTACAATATACGGCGTTTCAAAAACAGCTTTTATCTCCGACAAGAAAAAATCACTGAAATGAAATGTTGAAGAAACATGAGGAAAGGCGACATAACACGACGAAGGCATTTGTTTTGTGGCTCAAGGTCTTGATCTTCCTGCATTGATTTTTACTGGTGATGAAAAGATTTGCTTTCAAACCACCCCGCACAAATTTTGCAACTCAAGATTTAAGTTTTGTGTTGATACAAATGAAACTTCACTGAGCGAGTTTCAATTCAAAGATAGCAACTGTACGCACCGGCCGACTGGTACAGTGGGTTAAGGTTAATCAGCACTAAAAGCTTGTAGGCAGGGTTCGCATCCTGGGCAGGTCGTACCGAAAATTTGCAATACGGTATTTGCGGCCTTTCCAGCCTCGCGCTTGGCGTTAATGGGTGAATGCAAAGAAACAGTTCACGCCCGTGTTGCCTTTGACTCGCCAACAATGCAGCATTCAGTTCGTGCCGCACGGCTACTCCTGTCCTATGGTTGGCAACCGGAGATGGACGCAGGTTTGGCAAGTCTAAACAGAACTTTTAAGCTACAAAAATTGCAAAAATCCGCTAGATTATTTTCATCACAAGCTAAATTTAAAGCTAGAAACACAAAGAGGCAACTGCAGGGAGAATTCCTAGCATACAGTGCAGTCAATAGGCAAAACTTGCAAACCTGAACCTGCAAAAATCAACGAAGGACTGTTCAGTCGACAGATACTACGAATATACATTTTTTTGAAACAAGAGTGCCGAAAATTTTTTATCGACTGAATCGAATGCTGAAATCGACTGCAATGAAGATGATGAACCAGAGAAAACATGAGTGGGCAAAAGTGGAATAAGAAATTGAATTATCTTCCCACTGCCTGCCACCAAACTCATAGGTTCAGTACACACACCACTGCTCGTGTTCTGTGCACTTCTGTCTTGTACACTGTGGGCTAGCCTAGAGGTACTACACCGTGACCCATCACAGTATCGTACTTAGGTGCTCATCCAATCATCAATTCCACATACCGACCCCGAATTGCTCAATTGCTCAGTGCTCACTGACTGACCGCCCTTGTTGAATAACTTCTAATCTAAGTGACTAAATTGCACGAATTACAACTATCCATGTGAAACGAAAAAATTACACAACGATTCATGCACAAGTAGGCAATCAAACATCGATTAATGCATGGTAGATCAGCATAACACGGAACAAATTGGTCTTAAAATACCGCCTATAATACCAGGTTTTTTTAAGGTGTTTTAGGGACCCGATTCGGGTCCCTAGAATTGAAAATCGGGTCCCTAGAATCAGAGAAAATTATCATCGGGTCCCTAGAATCAGAGGAAAGTGGGTCCCTAGAAAAAGAGAAATCGGGTCCCTACACGTCCACACCGGGAACCTAACATTTCCCTTAAAAAACCTTGATAATGCAGTTGAAAACCCGCCAGTTCTAACTAAAAATCCGCTAGATTTCAAGCAAACCGCTTAATCGATTTTTTTCCAGCTAGACAGGATTAAAATCCGCTAGATCTAGCGGACAAACCGCTAAATTGTCAACCCTAGATGGACTTCGCCCTAGATGGACCGCTCGTGACACTCCAGAGGGGGTACGGAGTGATTGTAATGAGCCTGCGTATTTCATTTTATCATGAAATTTCCAGCAAAATGCTGCAGATGAGTTTATCTCTTTCATCCCTTCAGCAGGTCCGCATATTTGTCCCTGGAAGAAAAAAAATTTATAACCATGGAGGAGAACGCAACCTTATATTTCTATAAAATGTTTGCGGCAGCCATACAAAAGCATTGTTTTTTACTGCAGAACTCAACCCCTGTGATTTTCACCGTTGCCATCCTTTTGCCAAGTGTGTATCTCGCAACGGACGTCCTATATGTTTGTGCCACTTGGGATATATTGGAAATGGATACGTCTGCAAACGTGAGTTGCACGTAATTAGGCTTAGGATAACTGACGCCGGACAGAATAGCATAAAGTGAACCTACTCTGTTGGACAACGTATTGCACACTCCTTTTTTAGTCAAACTGTAGGCTTTTCATTAGTTTCTGGTATTATATCAAAGCTTAAAATACTTTGAAACAGAAAAAAATTGAAATTTCTAATTCAGCATAAGCTTGAGCAAAGCTTTATAATGTCAGAAAAGCGCTTTTCATGAAAACATCCACGTATTCAACTCCGTCTCGCGAAAAGTTTGACTCATTCATACCCTTCCAAAACCTTGTCATGACCAAAGCAGATTCATCCAATAAATAAATCTTCTTTAATTTCATGTTTGTGAATCGTTGTGAAAAAGCATTATTCTCCTCAGATCAACAACAGTTTTGACAGTTGGTTTATTTCAGCATATTTAGTACTGTTCATAAAAAAAAAGAATATTGTTCATACAAACATGAAAATATTATTAGTAACTTTGCAGAAATTTCGAAATCCCTATTATTTCATCTGCTACCGCCTCAGTTGCTCGGCAAAGAATGCTCTGGACCGTGGTGCACACAACGTCACACTCAACCAGGTATCTGAAAACTATGACAGTGACGTGTTGTTTAGGCCTACATCTTTGAAATGTAATTATTAATTAAATCGTAAGGTCTTGCCTTGAAAGAGGAAAGTTATTTTTATGTAACATCTAAAGTTTCTTTCATCGTTATCCGACAATTTCTTGTATTTTTGAATGATTTCCGTTTGAAATCGGAAAAATGTTTGCAAACGCAATCAACACCAGCGTAACAACCCAGACGTTGTCGTATGAATGTAATTTAACTACAGTTTAAGCACTGAAGCAAAGACGGAAACTGTGGCGGCACCGACAGCAGGGGCAATGTTTATTTTAATAATAATACCAATAGCAGTATTATCTGTCGTGGCAATAACAGTAGCCACCGAAGCACAAGCAACTGCAGAATCAGCCGTAAAGTGCGTAACTAAAAAACTCGCTCGAGGTTTTCAAAAAGATTTGTTTTCTTAAATTTGAAATTGTCATTGTTTTATATTTTGCAAGTTCGTCATCCATGCTCTGGCTACAGCTGCCATACCTATGCGAAGTGCATCGTGTACTATGGACGACCACAGTGTGTGTGCAATCCTGGATATATAGGAGATGGAAAAAACTGTGCAAGTAAGTTCAGTCGAATCGATTGTCATCAAAAAATAAGTAAATTTTGCAAACGCTTGGAACATGAAGTTGTATGATGAATATATCAGCATGCCCGGTGTGGTGAGAAATGATATCAATGGAAAAAACCTGCACTTTGAAAACCTTATATATCGATACCATTTACATTTTGACTTTGTGTGGAGTTTGCGTGAAGCAGGGTCGCTACCAGCTCATATTTTTGGGGGGCGGCTAATTTGTTGTTCCACCTAAGAACTAACCATATCTTTGAACATTTCGGGGGAAATTGCTCTGATGCCCCCCCTGATTGAGGGTCATGTCCTGAGTGTTTTTCCTCAACCAATTCTTTTCTTAGTCTGAAATTTGTCCACACGTTCAAAAGAACGAATTTCAGAAGTGCAATAATTTTTGAAAAGAGTTTTGTCTCATTTTTCATTTGGTTTAACAGTTAGACTACTCGTATCAAACTGTCTGACTTCAAACCAACCCTTCCATTCAATCACGTTGTTCAACAGCGTTTATGCTTCGTAGTTTCGGTTCGAATGAGAAGATTGATTGCATATTGAAAGCAAAATGGTCCTCAATCAGCTTCTTCCACTTTTATTCTCTTGCAACGCTTGGTCAAAATCCAGGTCCTAACAACCGTCGTCACTGACGCCGTTCGCGTTTTTTAAAAACAAACACGTGACAGCGGCTTGCAAAGAAAGCTTACAGATTGAGGAGGTTTTCACTTCGAGCTACGTCGGGCGATGATGACAAAGTGCGAAAGGTGCACAAGTTTTGTTTTTATCAAATTTCCTCATTTCATGCAATGGACCCGACCCATACCGCAGTCACCAGTGCAACCTGCATACAACGTGCACCGGTCACCGCCCAAAATGTGGGCGTGTCGGCCCGGTTACCATGTGAGACGGCAGCCACTACAGAATTAAGTGTAAACAGCATGCCACTGCAAGAAACAAGAACACCGATCAGAATATTTTCACCAGAAGTTCCCAAATTGGGCGGCGAAGAAACTTGGGGCCTCGTTTCAAGATTGCACGGGCGCCGCAAACTTATCCACCGTCACCGCCAAGATCTTAAGATTTTAGAAAAACTCACACAAACCGAATCGATGTACTTGTAAATGACTTTGCAAGGGTAAAAGCATTGTGGGCAGCGACGCAACAATTGCGAAATTGATTTTCACAGCGCAGTAGCAGTAACTTCACGCGCAAAGTTTAGTTCTTTTAATACTTTATACGACAGGTGAGGAACATAAGTTAAATAACAGTCAGTGAGTGATGCATGGCGTTAGTACGTCGGGGGTTCACACAAATTAGGATCACTGATGTATGCCATTTGATTAATTACCAACAGTATTTTTTTTACAAATTTTAATACAGTGGTTCTTAACCTTTTCTTTACCACGCCTCCCTAAAGTACCTGTCGTTTGTTTCAATCCCCATGGCTTTTCAGTAAATAAGTTGTAAAAACAAATGGATTATTTGTTATACTGTCTATCGAAAGAAATCCTTTCTCAGCACAGGATCAGACACTAAGATCGTACAGAGTATATATTTCGCCTGCAAAGTAGGCATCATCAGCTCTTATTCAAATAGAATCTATTTGTCTGTATTATTTAGTATTATTTGGTAAATTCATTGATCATGTTTATTTTCAATATTTTACAGTGCTTAAGTGCTCACGGCCCCCTTGAAATTTATTGATGTCCCTTTGGTGGGGGGGGCTCACTCTTTCGGTTAAGAACCACTGTTCTAATAAAAAGTTATACTAACGTCAACTTTTGTGTCTTCAGGTCAGAATAATCAATGCTTTGGGTTGAGATGCCACAAGTTTGCCAAATGCACGAATTACGATGGGGAACCAAAGTGCAAATGCCGGACAGGATACGTTGGAGATGGAAAAAATTGCTCACGTACGTCACTTTCTATAACTTCTCCCGCACACTTGCAAGTGACATAATCGGTTTTGGTTCGAAACATTTCTAAAAACTTGATAGAGAGCTTGACACTGGTGCTGTGATTGACGAACTATTTGCAGCCAGGCATCTCTTTTCCTTGCAATGCTCTGTAAAGTTGTAATTTTATACAATGTTGCTAAAATTGTCAAAAAACGACTTCTTCTGCTCATTTTGAGCTGAGTTTACTTTGAACCTCTCGTTCAGGCTAAGGCCTTCCAATTGCCCTTTAGTGACTGTGTGACCAATATTTGTAACTGACACTCTCGAACTATTTGTAGAATTTGGCAATCTTATCCAGCTCACTATAGGATTGTGTCAGTGAGCTCCTGATCAGTTTCTATTTTACAACGAAGCTGTGTTGTCTGGCCCGAGTCAAAAAATAAACATTTCAAACAAAAACAAAGCTTGCCGTCGTAGATCTTTACTCGCCCCAAAATTTTTGATTGCAAACTTTGGATTCGTGTAGTCATAGCATGGTTACCATAGTTGCGTAAATCTTTTTGTTCAATTTCTCTGCTGAGATTTCTCAAAAGTCTGTCATTCTAGGCAGAACACGTCACAATGTAGCAGTAGTTCAATGAGCAAATCATGCGTCATACCACTGTTCTTCCGAGTATCATGCCACGCCTGTCTGAATTGCATAAAACGTGGTCATTTTTTCCATGTTTAAAGAAAAAAGCCATTAAAATCTCTAGGTGTGCTGTAAACTTCCGAGAAATCAGCCGGCTGGGCTCTGCTCTCATCTTGTTGCGATGATTCAAACTTGCACATATCTATATTCAAGTACATATAATCTCCTCAAAGACGAAGGTCTGAATCTATCAGTAAAAAATTTTAACAAAAAATCGATTTCAAGTAACAATACGTATCTTCAGTCCTGCAATCTTATTAAAATGAAAAAATTCTCAGATTCTATTTTAATAAGATCGTAGTTCTGAAGATACGTAATATTACGTGAAATCAATTTCCTGTTAAAAAAATTTGCTGATGGATTCAAGCCTTCGCCTTTGTGGAGAATAGTTATACACAAAATAAAATGAATTGGTAACCATAAAAAATAATCAGATCTGTAACTATTTTTTACGACAACACGTCGCTTCTTGTTAAAGTCCATAATTGACCAGTATCATAAAGGATGTTTCAAAGTCAAATAAAAACAGTTTTTAGGTTAGACTAGCGTCTTGCGTGAATTTAAAAACTACGTTTTGAAAACAGCAATAGGAGGAAAATGTAATAAAATTGAAATGCTTCGAAACACAGGCTTTTTTCTTTTTATTCTGTGTAAGAACAACCATTAACCAAAGCAACAGCAATTCTCACTGAGCTGCCATATTTCGATGCTTTGGCCCCTTGTCCTTACATCCTTAGTTCAGTGCAGTAGAATATAATACGCCGGGCTGGGTTGCTTTATGAATGTTCTATTAAGGAATTTTGGTTTTAGATCTTCTCTAAACTTAGGTTGCTTGTGCTGAAAACTTCAGCAGATTATGTCATTTTTCAGTGGACAGATGTTACCACAACAACTGTGGCAAGAACTCTTTCTGCATTCCCAACCCTCTGTGGGGATTTTCATGCAAGTGCAAATCTGGTTACTATGGTTATCATGGGCGAAACTGCAAAGGTAAGCTCAATACATGACGACGCCGTAAACGCAAGTTGTTTGAATTTACAAATGTCATGGACATGTGCAGTGTTTTTAAGGCGTGTTGAGAGACCGAAACGGTTTCTCAAATTTTTGCAAAGGTCTCCCAAAATAACATGGAAGCTCGTTGTATTACCACCAAAAGGTCAAACCTTAAAAGAACCGTGGACATGTAGATAACGTAAATCCATAGCATCTCTGAGTTCTGGTCAGAAATAAAACATATGTGAGGTTTTCAAACATATAAAAATGTGCTTTGTGCCAAACCGACGATTTCCAATAAAACCCGCGAGCGTTTTGTGCAAACGGAACCTTACGTTTTAGGAATAAAGAATAACTTTCTCTTGATCAGCATGCAGTGGCGAAAATATGAACCTGATGCAGACGAGAGAACCAAGCGACGAGCTAGGAACAAATTTTAATAGCCGTAAACGACAATGTCACTGGTGGAGAACACAGACTTTCTAAACAAAACGTTAAAAACTTCTGTAAACAAAGCGTGATTATCGAAATCGGAAACGTAACAGAAACACTTTGAGATATGAGGAGGGCAACGCACGTTTCTGGCCCAACAGGTGAAACCAGCGTTTTGGTAAAAATGACGAACTGTGTAAATCAAACATCCAGCAAAATTTTTGAGCTCATCTATACCTTTTCCTTCCATCTTCCACTTTAATTGCAAAACGCGAAGCTTTTCTATCAGGAAAACTATCAACGCAAAGATTTCTTTCACAGAAAGTAATAATTAATCGCTATAAATCTTACCACGTTGTATTCTTTGCTTAGCTCGCAGCTATCTACAGCTTTATTTACAAGAGCATGATTAGCCTTTAAAGAACAAAGTGCTTTGTGACACGGTTCGCTGTGCATGACGTTTTCCAAAAAGACGTCATAAATAAACGCAATTATTTTGGGGTTAATGCTAAATTTGTCAAAGATTGACACGTTGCAAGCTACTGTACAAAGCACGCGTCATTTTTGTCACGCTTCAAAAGTCATATATTCGTTGAGGCGGCTTATTGTTCTTGGGGCAAGTTTCAGTTCTGACTCGGTTTAAACGCACCAGCGAAAACCATCAAACAAGCGAAAACCACTAGTTACGTCACACTCGGATGTTCAAAAAACAGAAAAAAAATCAGAACAGCATGTTGAAACGAATCTGTGAAAGGTCCAAGAGAAAAATATGAGTTAGAAAATTAAACTTTTTTTCAACTGTTGCCAAGGAATTGACATGATTAACACGTAACTGATATGGTTAACCCACTGTGTGATTGAATACTAAAGCCTTAACATGCTTTCTGCTTTTTCAGGTTACATACTCAAGCCTTATTTGGGCTGATTTTAATCATCCTGAAATTATGTTCCGAAGCATCAAGAAGTCGTTCGTCATATGTGATGCTGCATTCATTTTTCGCTTGTATCACATTTTTTCCTTGTGGTTTCATATACTGGGGGATATTTAAGTGTCGCTTAAAAAATCAAATTCTTAGCATTTGATTTCTCATTTGACAAATGATCCTTCAGCAACTGACCATAGCCAAGCTTCTTTCACCGTGTCTACGTCGAATACATCATGATGTGGGTCGTGATCACAACGCGTCATCATCTGTAACTTTCATCAAATTTTATTTGAAGCTACCACTGAAGATTTACTGCAATATTCTCTGTCAGCTCTTTGCGTTCGTTTGTGGCGATTTTATCTTTGTTATTTTACTTTTATCCATTTTTGATCAAATCACAAATATATGCGCTATGAACATCTTCACACACAAAAAAGTGTTCTTTGGTCTCAATCACGTCGCAGTTGAACGGATAGATTTTTAATAGCGGAGACAGATCAAGTATCAGAAAATTGTTCGTCGCTCTACTGCAGTAAAATGAAAGGTAACGCCACCAACATTTTCTGTAAGCATGAACAGCGTTTGGTCGAAGATTCGTCAAAACTTCTATAAATGAACTTGTACTGTGTAAATGAAAGAAAAATCGATAGTTTCGGAAACGTCGTGCCTTGTCGAATATGCGTTGGTGATAAACACATTGCAGAGATGTTCATGGATATGTTCAATGGTCACCACTCGCGCCCGATAACAAAGATTTTAACTGCGTTATCAGTGACTCGGTCACCCGGTATTATGGCGAAACTTTTGAGGAATTACATGGAAAGCAAACTAAATGCGTACTTGCAAAATATTGCGTCTTGTGAGAAAATCAAACAACTCAAGTTATCAATTCATTCAAGTTAAGTCGGAATCACAGCACCTAAGATTTGGCCAGCGTCTGACTCCCAAAGTTATTTCTCGATGGATCCGCTCTTTGCTCGATTGCGACGAAACAAGCGTGGATACTTTTCGCTTGCTCACAAGACTTCTCTAAAATTTGTTCGAAAGTAGAATATATGGTCTGTAGTCCTACGGACAGGATGAAAACTGCACTGGGTATGCTCCAGCTCTAGGTTCACTTATCTCGATGCTTCTGTTTTTGAAGCACTTGGCATACACTTTTCCAGAAAATCTGAAGATTGAAATGCGCCAGCAGTTGCAATAGTTAGTACCTTCCCTCTTGTTTCCCTTTTTTGCTTGAAGCGATGATCACTCCAGTTTGACAATGTTTGATGCCTGTGCAGGGCCAGATCACTTAATCTTGATGCAGACGAGTTAACCAAAGAGTTCCTGCTCTGTTCAAGGCATTATGCATTTCAGGTCGAATATAATCACACATAAGCGTACTGTATGGGGAAGCAGGAGATGCGGTCGCATCCCTAACACTGGAAAATTGGCCATTATTCGAGCAAAATCTTTTAACATTTGGGCAAATTATACAGCTACATCACATTTAAGTAAGGCAGTGTCAATGTTGCCATAGTACATGTTCGTGGGTAACAAAGATGTAACACCTAACATACATTTAGGCAACAAGCAGAATTACCCCTAATACTCTGAAGTTACCCTGAGTGGGGTTCTTGCAAATGGGGTAAAACGTTTTGTCTTTGGGTAAGTGCCATGCAGCACCTCACCTGTTCTGGGCAAAGGAGAAATTGCCCAAGATTTTGGTGTACTTTTCGAAGTAAATTACCCCAAGTCTTAAAAAAATTACTCACTTTTTTACAGTGCAATAATAGCAAAAGCTTTGTTGAGACTATTTTCCATTCTTTGTTGCTTCCAATGGCAAAATAGACACTGCCTTATGGTAAAATAGTCACTTCCATTGATTGAATCAGAATCATTTGGGAATTCCAACAGTCTTCATCAAATTTGGGCCATATAAAACACGTCATTCAGGATTTGGCGAAAATTAAAAACATTTGGGTAGGCTAATTTAGGAGCATTTGGATATTGTCCACCAGCTTCAATTATATCTTGGCAAATGAAAAGAGCTTTATACAAATTTTGGTGAAATCAAAAACATATTCATAAATTGGAAACATCTGGGCAAAGTCCATCAGCAAATTAAATTTGGCAATTTGTAACTGCTATATTCAATTGTGGATAACTTCAAACAAACATTCTTAAAGTTGGGCTACATAGAAAAGCGCCGTTGAAATTCGAATTCAGTGAGAAACATCTAAGTGAACTATAAGAACTTTAATGAAATTTAGATAAAATTAGAATCATTTGGGTAAATGTTAACAACCTCAACAAAATTGTGCAAATTAGAACAACTTCATACAAGTTTGCATGAAATTAGAAACATTTCCATAAATTGGAAAAATTTGGGTAAATTCCAACACACTTAATCAACTTTCAGCAAATGGCAATAGCTCCATTTAAATCTGGGCGAAGTGGAACAGCTTCATTCCAGTTTGGGTAAGGTACAAGTGCATCATTGAAATTTGGACACAATTAGAAACATGTGAGCAATTTCAACGGCCTCAATACAATTTGGTTAATTGAAACAGTTTCATTCCAACTTGGGGCTATTGGAAAGATCTGGGTAAGGTTGAAGAGATTCATTCAGATTTGCATATATTATAAACATTTGGGTAAATTGCAGCAGCCCAAATCAAATTTGGGTTTATTGAAACAACCTCATTCAAATGTGGGTAGACCTCGAAATATTGTAAAATTAGAATCATGCAGTGGTAACCTACCATTCTACCTACGACTAACTTTCGTGAACAGCACATTGTTGACGCTGGTAAGTGTTTTGCAGCTATAACAACAAAAATGTAGATGTAAATGGTGTGAGTTGATACGGTAACGTTTTCATATTGCAGGTTTATTACATGCTGTGAAGTTTTCAAGGTTCCATTTGTTGCTGTTATGCTTTTCTAGGCTGGCCTACTCAGTAAAAGTAGCTGTTAATTTTTCTGAAAATAATAATGTAGGTTTGATTCAATACTGTGAAGTTATAGCAGTGGAAGTCGGATTTGATGTGCAGCTACAGATTGCTTTGTGGTAATCATGTGGTATAGCTGTGATTTGATACTGTAAAGTTTTCGTGCTTCAAACTTGCTTCATATTGTGAGATTTACAAGTGTGAATTTGCTGCTGTGAAGTAGGCTATTCATAAATGTGATTAACCAAGTAACTGCAGTTGCAATATTTTGTGTGGTAGTATTGTAGCTGTGATTTCATATTGTTTAGGTTTTCACATTTTCCATTTGTTTCATGCAATGAATTTCACACGCTGCATCCTGCCAAATTTTAATGTTTCAATTTGATGCTGTGAGGTGATGCTGTCACGAACAGTGACCACTGTACTGTCTATTGCACAGCATCATTCATTAATGCAGTCCAGTGAAGCACTGCTACTTTTACAAAATGTTCTCGTTGAGGTTGTATATCATTTGTCATTGGAAATTTGCTTTTGTACACATTCCTTGGTAATTGATCATACAGGTTGCAGTATTAATATCTGAATCATTTCCATATTGCTCTTTCTTCTTAGCATGCTGTGTTCAGTGCCAGGGCCCCGACTATGGGGGGTGTTGGCGGGGGGGGGCAATGCCCCGGGGCGGCACTTTTCGGGGCCGGGGGCGGCACTTTTGGTGAAAAGAAGGAACAGCAAATGGTCTTTCACCAATGAACCCGATGTTCGGTTTAGGTTTTAGGTTTTGGTTAAGGTTGGACCTACCATACGTCCCGGTTTAACCGGGACTGTCCTGGTTTAAACGTCTGTCCCAGTGTCCTGGTTAGCAAAATGTCCCGGAATTTCACTTCAGTGAAATTTTAAAAATGAACTCCAGCCAGATGATGCATTGTTATGAAATAATTCCGTCCTGAAAGGCTTGACTTTGCTTTAACCCGTGGCTTACCTTACTACCTTAATTAAATGATTTGTGTTAGCTTCATATGGACCGTTTTGTCTAAAATAAGCCAATAATAATAATACCGGAAGTGCCATCGCTCTTTGGGGAGCCTGCACTTTTTGGTGTGGGGCAGCACTTCCTCCATGTCCGGGCCCTGTTCAGTGCACATTCAACTGTCTAAAATGGACTGTTTTTTGGTTTCCATAACGTGACTTCAGAAGTTGTAAAGTCATGATGAGAAGCTGTAGGCGTAATGAAAAATATTGATTGCAAGTTGAGGGCTTAATGCTTTGATCCCCATAGTCACACACTCTTTTCAGGATTGCGTTTATTTACCTCGTTATTTATACGATTTGGTAATGAAGAGGTGTATAGGCTAAACAATAGTAATTTCAAACTCGGGGCTGAGAAATCTGTCAGTTTGCAGTTCATCAACGAGATGGAGATACCCACATTAACGAACTTGCACGACAATGCGTTGCCGCCTTGAATTTAATTTGTACATGAAAATTTGCAGGAGCGCGACTCCCCGCACAAATTGGTTTGTCACTGATATTTGACGATTGGTAATTAGACATGCAGACACCTTGATTCATTTACAATCGTACGTTGCAGTCTTAACAAGAGTTTCTGTTTATACGTTATTTAGGAAAAAGAAAAGTAAATTTGGGCAAAGTGTTTTTGCATCCCCACAATTAGGCACTCCCGTACACCTATGCCATCACAGCCTGCCAGTGGCGGATGCAGGGGGCAGTTGGGGGCAACTCCATTTCGCAAACGTTAATAGATTTCCTACGGTATAAATGCGCTCCTTGTTGGTGCTTATAAAATACTCTCTAAACCTAACCCTCGCCAGAAAAGCTTCAATAGGGGGCTTTACGTTTATTCAGGGTTTTTGACATTCAAAAAATTTACATTAAAGTCTATGGGAGTTCACTGGACCTTGTTTAGTAGTTGACTAGCAATCTAACACTACTGGTATTAAAAGTCAGTTCAAGATTTTGTTTAGCACAGACTATTTCATGAAGGGATAAGAGACATTTTTGACAACAATCACTACGCAGAATACGTTGATCAATTGGAAGTCTGACTTCTGGACGTATACAAGTATAGGCATATAGGCCAACTTCGCGTTCAACCATCCCTCCAAGCCAGGGGTGTCAGAAGAGGTGTGCAAGGGAGGGTTTTAGTCCCCCTAGATTTTGAAATTTTATTTTTTCTATGAACTCTAGAAAAATGTTTTTCTCTTACTTTGGCTGTGGTAAAATGAAATCTAATCACGGTTGACCCCTTGATGGTTTTGGGCCACCACCTGGAAAAATCTCCTGTTGGCCCCGAGGAAAAAATCTTTCCGACGCCCATGCTCCAAACAATGATTGCTGACGCTTTGCTATCAAGCCTCAAGACGTTTATTAGATCACAAACGTGTCAGGAATCAAGCGATGTTAATATAGACAACAGCAACAAATACTGCTTTGTCCCTAATCTACAGAACAGAATAAGAATTGATAAAAATCCACCGACTTCTTGTGTTCCATATTTCATTTTGAGGGGGCTTGAATTTTTGTTTGGGAATCTAGGCCCACAAAAGCCCTCCCTAGCTACGAGACTGCCACTGCCTCCAAGTCTCAACAATGCTTTACACCTCGTTGAACTACAGAATTTGCAAGCCTGAGTGAGCCTTCGTTCAATACCGAATAGTGCCAACAATGTTATTGTTTCAAGTGTTAATAATACTTCGCGATCGGCCATTGCTTATGCGCGTAAGAACTTCCTAACTTTACTCAGGCAATCACAAATGGCAATCCCTTAATTCGCTAGTACGGTTCTCGACCTGCCGCGTGTCTGCGCAAAGGCTGGCCTGATTTTGTTCCAAGTTTATGTTTTTAACGTTTGTTGGGAGCTTTGAAAGGAAAAGCAGGGGTTAAAGTAGGAGTGCAATATGGAGGACTCATAACTGATGCAAAATTGCGTATAACTCTAAAGCCTCCAAAACCAAAAGCAATTTTTAGCTGTGTTGCAGTCGAGCAGGGTTCGTCACCGACCGTACAGAACATAAGGGGTTCTGGCACGCGGCAGTGAAATGCATTTGCCAGGATATTGTACTGACAAATCTAAAAGGTTTCAGCGTGTACTGATAAATTTAACCGAGAAGACAACAAATAAAAGATGTTTTGGTAGGTAGTACTGTAAGTCAAAACTGCTCAATATAGGAGCCACCTGAAAGGGAACGCCAGATACTGTATAAGAGGTATCCAAATGTGGAATGTCGAAACTACCAAGTACAGAAGGTAGTTCAGAGCAAACGCTAAATATAAGATGTTTTGTTATATAGCATGCTCTTTTGCAGAAATATGTAGCACGTTCTTTTACAGCATTAGAACTTTCCAGGCCACATTGTGCAAATTTACGGGTTAGTTTGCTGTGGCGTTTTGTTTTCTACACCATAGGATGATGTATGATGGAAACCTTGTGCGTAACAACGCTGTTGTGCAACTGATGAACGATGTTGGTGAAACGATCAACGACTGGTCAACACCGTGTTGGTATGATGTCACTTATCTGCATTGAAAGTCATTTGGTTCATACGATTCGTTCTTTACATAACTATGTGGCGATTTTGCGGTCGGATAAACGCGAGATGTTGTAAATTAGCAGCATGGGATTGCGTAAGCTATTGATATTAAAAACAGAACCATCAAAAACAGATTTCTTTGACTAATTTCGTAATAAATTTTTAGCTGCTACGTTGCACGGTCTTCCCTTGTCAGTGATCCCAAAATACCTGCCATTTCAGGCTACAGTATTATCAGAATTTGGCATACGCCCAACTGTGATTAGCTGTTTGTGTGGCAAAAAATCATCTACATTCGAAAACCTTTTATATTTGTCGCATCCTCTCAGCTACCTTTCACATTTGGCAGTTTCGGTATGTTGGTATGCTTTATTCGTAAATCTCTTATATTTATTTTTCTTTCAAACCTCCTCTTTTGTTTGTCCAATTAGATATGTCGCATTAGAAAATGTTTTACATTTCCTATTAGCTACTTCTTGTATATGGCAGTTTCGACATTTTACATTCGAAAATATCCTTATACCTGGTGTTTTATCTAAGCTTCCTTCAAGTCGTATTTGGAAGTTTTGACACGCTACATACCGAAACCTCTCATATTAGGCGCTGTCGGCGACAAACCCTTAAGCGGCGCAGCTCGTGAGCCCGCAGTAGGTCTGTATCCTACTTTTGCAACATAAAAGTGAA
>Ga0210059_1002066_pt1 | contig 31097 bp, 20 predicted proteins | sample Ectturendosymbi2_FD_188042 | JGI IMG/M metagenome (GOLD analysis project Ga0210059, IMG submission 188042) | Ecteinascidia turbinata endosymbiont from Florida, USA - Sample 2 (SPAdes) (version 2) | ecosystem: Host-associated > Tunicates > Ascidians > Unclassified | place: Key West, Florida...
GAGACAACGCTTAATTTTGTGGCTGGTGAGGGTTTCATAGAAATGTCACAAGCCATAAAATCGATTGTAAGCCGATGACCCGGTGTCAATTGCTGTGCTTGAAGCCACATGCCATAGATGCCATAAACAATAGATTATAATCTATTGTTTAGAAAGCAGCGGAAGCACAGGAGGGTTCAGCAAAGAGTTGAGAAAATTTCGACATAGATCCGGACCCCGGCTCTTTCTATAAAGCGGGGAAACCACCCGGATAACCCAGATGAGACATGTCACAAAAATGATGGTTCGGCAAACATTTCCAGGCGATATCGCTGCACCAGCAGCAGACTCCATTCCAACCCAACTCCACACTGAGGTGGAGCAAGTTTTTTTTTCGAAGCAGAAAAGAGTACGAATCCATATTTCGCATCATAACACCTACAACATAAATATAACACTTACCACAATGTTGCACCACTGGTTGTACCGTATCGGAAGGTCTCGGTGGGACTGGACCCATCTGGCGTAAGCTGGGTACATCACCGTTTCGCTGGTGGGGCGCAATGCAATGGGTTCGGCGAGTTCGCTGTCGCCAGACTTGGTTACCCAGGCAACCTGGGGCAAAAATTTGTCAAAGTGAATCTTGCGACAAGATCTAACCACCGAGACTTTCGTAAATGCTTCACGGCAACAGACCCCCAACACTGGCACGAGCCTCTGCTTTCACAGAAGCTTCGCAAAACAGACAGCGAGAGATCGTTAATGGCGAGGAGATGGGGGGACAGTTCCGGTGAGACTTGCTCAAGAGTTGTCAGGAAGTTCAGTTGTCAGGAAGTTCACGATCAATCCCAAACCAAGTAAACTTCAACTAAACTCAGATGCAACGTCCACATGCAGAGATTCATACCCTATCTTCCGTTCAGTAATAGTCTTAAACACATTTCTACTTCCCCCTTATAGCAAGAAGATTTGACGATTTTCCAAACAAGGGAGCAGGTGATTGCAGGCTTATAGGAGATGTTGTACGGTTGGCTACAATACCGAATTCAAAATATTAACAGCTTCCACAACACCAAGGCGCCATCTTGTTTCGTGTTAAGCATGAACCATACCCACAAATAACACCTGCAATGCCATGCGCAGGTTGGAGGGATCTTTGATGACGATCCAAGGGCTTTTACCAGGGGTGCGGTGGGGAGGGAACGCGTTCCAACATTTTTTTCATAGTAACCATAGTAACCTGGCGTGAAGATTTCCTGTACGCAGCTACAGACGAATAAATGGCTATTTATTTTTTCGGGTGCGTTCCAACACTTTTTTTCTCAGCACTACGTTCCTGGTTTTTACCCTGTTTTATTTTTGAGAAAACGAAGAAGCATACGCTATAAAGCATTACTGTTATTGAAAACAACACTGTGATTTTGGCAACTTTTTCAGTTCACAAGTTTGATGCAAGGAATGAAGGTGTGGCTCTTAAAAGTCCACAGCATGGTGTCCACGAATGAAGACTAACAATATCATAAGTCACCACTGATCAAGCATTTCCTGAAGCTATTTGTCCCTGAAAACTGTAGAATGTCAGGAAATTATGAAACCGTTGTGTCCAAAACTGAAGCCACCCTCACCTCAGGAGCGAAATCGGCGATGTGTTCTTTCTCTCTTTCCAATGCCGAATGTGAAACGAACATTGGAAAGTAGCAATTCTCAACTCCCAGCTTCTTTATTTCGCTGTCAAAGAAGTCCTGAAACAGAAGGAAAATGAACAACGGGGTTAAGATCCTTCAGGGAAAAGAACTTTTGCAAATATGAGAAATAGCAATAACTTCCGAAACGAAATAGTCGTTGTTTGAACAGAATTAAGAATGTAAATACTTCATCAGATTGATTGAGACAATCTTAAGTTGATCTAATTGCACAAATCAATCAAAAAGCTAACAGATGTGTTTTGCAAATGAAAGTGATTTCTGAAACAAAGTCTGGCAAAGCCGTGCAAGGCATCAACCAGTGTGTAAATAAAATAATTTCGACATTTTCGCTGTCAGAAATCACCGCGTACATTTTGGGTAAGTTCAAAAAATGCAAAAATTGTTTGAAAGTATTCCGCAAATAAAACATCCTGCATTAAAAAGTATCAATGTTGCATGAAAGACGATATTTTAATATATGACCATATTAAAAAATAACCTGCTCCTCATATTGCAACAAAACTCATCCAATGTTCAATCTCAACCACACATCAAACTAATCGTTAAATTTCATGAATACCTTAATTTTTTCCCAAATGCTGTATGACCATGGACGAAGTATGTAACATCCGCTGATGTCGTAATATTCTATCATCTCCGCTTTCGTGATTACTTGACTATACCATTCGGCCAGGTCTCCTTTCTTAGTTGCTTCAAGTCCCAACCTTTTCAACAGGAAGCAATGAATGAGCCAACACAAGTGTTACCGTGGATTTAGCGACAGTGTTCAACATCAGGTGAGGTCAGGTCAGCTCCCACTCCTCAAATAACGTGTTAACACCAGAGCAAGGAACGTGGTGTTAAAGTTTGAACAGATTAATGTTCGAGAACATTCCACTGCCAACGAATGGCTGCGACAAGATCAAAATCAATCTGTTCGGCTCTGTTCGCTTTTGGTACTTTTTGCTCCTGGCACATAGTAACAAAATGCAACAAAAGATTCGCTTCCACTTCGCATACCCTCACACATGACCTTGTTTGCACAACCTTGTGCGATGGTTTGATAAGCTTATCTGAGCATGACCAGGGTCGTGCAGAGTGCAAACTTTAAAATCGAACTCTATAAGGACACGCAGGATCATGGAGAATCCTTTAATTTTGCCATTGTTAACAAAGTTTTCTTCAACCAAGTACTTTGTAGACAATATAAATGTATGGCGCGCATACTGAAGTTGAATCTGAAGTTACTTCGTGAAGCAACTGCAAGTTTCACACGCGTCAAATCCAGTTATTGACAAATCACTCACCTGGTCTGTTTCTTCACTGTCCTGCTCTCATCTCCCTGCCCGTTCTTCGGTTGTGGAGCATCGCTTGAGTTTTTCTTATAGGCAGCTGGCTCGGATTTCTTCTTGCGCTCGCCACCGCCACCTGGTGGTTTGTAATCCACACCGGCGGCCTCTTTGTACTGCGCTTTCAGTTGCAAGAGAACCTGGTGGGGAGGGGGGATTTTATATTTAGCTCTTCAGCTTCACACCGATATTTAGCCATATATGTTGTAGCGTGGAACTCAGGAGCTGCAGAGGGACTTGGGCATCAACTCACAAAAGCTGCGGGCGCGTCCTTTGTTTAAAACACATGCGTGACTTGCTCATGAAGAGGCAGAGAGTGTAATTCATCCGGAGCGCTGGGGCCGATGGACACCGTGGTAAACTAACCTCTACAAACCACGCACAACACCAACAAAATAAGAAACATTTCTGTGCGGAACAATCCGATACACAAGAAAAAAAACATCACTGGCACTTCCACGATTATCAGAAACTTTTATACAAATCAGGAGCTGTGCAAAGCACCTTAACAGCGGCGTCGACATCATCTTTGGGAGCTTTTCCGGACTTGAGCGACCTGACAACATTTCCTTGCTCAGTCACGTTGTCGTAGATCTCCTTCGCCAGTGGTTCCGACATCGTTGACTTCCCAGGCTGAGAAATTTACAAAGCTTTTATTTATTCATTTTCACTCCCACTTTTGCTCTCGGGAGGATCGTGGCGGCGGTAGCCCTTTCATAAGAGACCGATTACTAATATCCTAAAATGATACAAATTCTGAATAAGTTCACCAACAGACTGAAAATGCAATCTTGAATGAGAACGTTAACCAGCACCTCAGTCACCTGTGCCTTCTTCCCGTCTTGCTTGCTGGCCTTCGGCTTAGCGTTAGAAGCAGGTTTATAATCACGACCACTCAGCTCTTTGTACTTCGCTTTCAGGCTCAGGAGTTCTGCAACCGCTTTATCTACTTCGCTCTTTGCGAAACAAAACAAACTTCACTTAAAAATATAATTTGTTTATTCGCTCACAGGACGTATTTTGTTACATAAACAATTTAAATTCAATGCAAACGCTTTCACAAACAACACCACAAAGCGGTAAGTATAGTGCTGTAACACCTGGAGTGGTAAAATTTTATCTACAGTAAACCAACTTGTTACTTCTACTGATCAAAGAATGTATCTTGCCACATGAAGCACGTGACCCAACAAAAAATGTGTGAATTGAATTACGTCGCACGACATTAGCTTGCTTCGAATATCTACAATAGATCTCGCAAACGGCTTATCTAACAAAGGTATTGATAGTGCTTAGCAGGAAGTGACCAGTGCTTGCTTATCTCTTGCCACTCCTCAGCAACAACGATCCATTTGACATCATAACCAACAAGCTAGTAGCCCGGGGGAGTCAGGGGGTTGCAAAAATATTTAGCCACCTCCCCTCTGCATCATTTTGTCACACACCAGTGCCGATGTTTGTGTTTATGTGTTTATGTTGGAGACCATGAGTTTTGGGCGGAACTTCCGCTGCATTGGAGCTCAACTGGCAATATTCGCGTAAATACAGTACATGTGGTTGTGATAGTTTAACTTTCAAAATGGCAGTGTCTAGTCAGAAACAACCAGGTAATCATAGTTCATACGGAGAGGAGAGCGACTGAAGCAGTCGCTTCAGCAAATATGTCACTGAGGTTATTAAAACTCACAAAAGAGAACTGATAAATTCCTGGGCCTGAATGGTGGGGCTTTAAAAAGACTGAAGTATTTCCGTAAAAACAGCAAAAGTGTGTCGAGCCTACTGTTAGCTCCGGTACACGAAAACGTAACTGATCAATGCCTAATAATAAAAATAACGGCCGGCCATAGTACACGAAGTAAAATTAATTAAAGCAAACCTCTCGGCAAACAGTGTTACTATCGTCGGTACAGTGAGATTCATCTCACATATCGATGTCTAAAATCTATGTCAACAAATGTTATGCAACTGAGTGCTTTGTCAGACATAAAGGAAAACTAGAAGTGATTTTGGGAGTAGGTGAAAAAGCATTTTATGTTATGGTTAAGAAAGTCAAGCTTGTCGCAAAAATACCTCAGTTACTTATAGCATGCTGTGAAAATAAACAAAGTAACTTTTTGTTTGTCTGTTCAAGTTTTAAATATTTGAGACAATGAACATTGTCCGCCATTAATTTTGCCTTGTGATAAAAATAATTGTAAATGTTCTGACTAGTTTAAGCATCAGCATCCACAGTTTTATATGCAAACAGGCATAGGCAACGTTAAGTCTCCAGTAACATCAAGCTGAGAATCTTTTTTCTTTTATGAACGTAGATTAAAAACCCGTCTGTCATCTACAATCCCCCCTCTTCCCTTATTGCTCATTTCTGGGTTCGAACCAACCCCCCAAGTCAAGTAACCATGGTAACAACCATGCGCGCACTGGTGTTAACACGAAACAGATGAAAGTGGGGAGTAACAACCTTTGCTGCTTTTGCCGTTTTCAGGTCCCGCACTGAATTCCCTTGCCGGGCGACCTCTTCATAGAGAGCAAGGACTTCTGCTGAATCTTGGACAGCGTTGGTCGAATCTGAGGCTGATGCGTTCAACAACAAACAACACAGATTGCAAAGATTTATAGAAAATTCTTAAACACACATGCTGAAACACAAGCAGCACAGCTCTGTTATGGTTACCAACAGACCCACTCTGCATGTGCATAATAAAAAATTAATTTAACGAATTTTCACTCGTCAACAATCGTGTTTATGTATTTTGCAGATGTTGCAAAGCTGGCAGATTTCTCAATATTCGTAAATTCTCTTCTCAACATACAAAAGTTTTTGCATCAATGACGCAATTCATGGCGTTGCGACGCAACAATACTCAACTTTACGGCTTGCCGGTATTGGTAACACAATTAGTCCAAATTGAAAACTTTAAAATTTATTGCTTCCCATCTCATCGATATTAAATGACGAGGAAAATTGTCAGAAAGCGAATAAACATGTCCAGTAATTACGACTAAACGTTCTTCAGTTTAATAATAATTGTTGAAATCAGCATAAAAGCAGGTTAGTCTCTTGCAAGCAACACTTCCAAACAAAACTTAATCCGATTCACTCCATGCATCTACTGTATTATCATCAAGCTTGACATATATCAAGTCAACGTTTCCATCACTGCCCTACTTGTTATGATGAAGTCCGACCTGCTTTCGATAATTTACTTCAAGTGCCTTCAAAACATCGCCGACCCAAACTAACAGGTTTCGCGGACACCTGACTAAAACCAGTATCAAAGTGTTCGTGAAACTGAATTCACGAACAATACTTTTTTTGAGCACACCACGGAAATGCAGGAAGTAATTAAACTGGCAAAATACTTCACCCAGCGACCAACATACTTCAACCCTGCGGCCAACAAACTTTTACTGTCTTAGGAACATCTCAAACCGACACCACCATCTGATCAATCGGTCAAATGTTACATTGACGTGACGTGGATGGAACAGAAAGTGGTTTGCTTTAACTTTCGCTGAAATAAATACGAAAAGCAACCAGAGGTTGAGCAGCAAAGCGAAACTGCGGCCATGTCTGACTGGAACATCCTCAACGGACAATCTCAGCCGAAGCGCAATGCTCATGACTGGTACTGACGCTTTTTGTTCACCCCCGCAACTCGACCCCCTCACAATACTCCAGTTGCACCAGGAAGCGACGCATGACTTGTGAGCTTCGTGGCAACGACATGCATCGGGAACTGCAACACCGTTGTTAGTTTTCGAACTTAGCACTCGCCAATAGAAACGTTGACTGGTGGCGGTTCCACACCTTGTAAATTATGTATTACACGGCGACCAGAACGCTACTTGTTTGTTGCGTTGCTTCGCATGTATGACCATTTGTTCGGTCACACCTATTCTTTGTTCAGTCACACATGCTCTTCATCTCGTGAGGGAAGCAGAGCTGCGAGGTCTTGAAGCATTTAACGAGTAATTACCTCGAACACAACAAACGTTTTGCTTAAAACTCATCGGGGTCAATCAATCAATCAATTGTATTTTTCGCGAGATGTGGAAAAATGCGTGGTTCAACAAAAAGACTGAGCTCGGACTGCACGGCGGCATTTCATCTCCTACAGTAGGTGAAGTGGGTAGCTGGTGTTGCATTCTTCTCACTCAGGTACATTTAGCTGGTTGGCATTACTGTTTGTAGGACTCAATGAAGTTTCAACTTTCACGCACTTTGCTGAGCTAAGGCTTCTCGCTCAGGTTTATTCGCCCACTGATTGATCTGTAGCGAGAAAGGGCTGTTGTGGACAGACACACTGTACTCGCTGCGACCATATCCATTTTGTGGATCGAAGTTTAAATGATGTTTCATGTTATAACTTCATGCACGAAGGTTAAAGTTGTGCTGAAAAAGTTAAGAGCTGCACATTCGTGTCACGTGTTGGCTTTCAAGGTCTTCTAAACTCAAATCTGCCGAAACTACTCAAAGCAAAGTTTCAATCAACTAAGATTCCATTCACATGTTTACGAAACCTTCCATCTAAACTATTTGCACACTGCGCCGTGTTTAATCGATTGTCAGCCGCACTTGAACAAAGTTTATCTAAACCTCTGAGATACTTTCGCGTGCTCGCGCGTTTCGCCTTTTGTTGACAACCCTGGTAGTGATGCTCACACCACTACAACTGCCTTCTGTTCATCATAATCCCTCCTGTGACGTATGTGCACGTGATGCTGAAGAAAACCGAATGCGAAAGAATTTGTTCGACAAAACGTAGCCAAGGAAAGGCTGAGCGTCATCTTTCGATAAAGTAAAAAAATAAAAAAGTAAGCCGCATGAAATGATGAAAAACATCATTATAAGCCGCGGCTTGCAATCGAGTAAATGCGGTATGCGATGGCAGAGGAACTCGACTATAAAAATATATCTTATTCCTTGGCAACTGTTGGCCGGCCAATGAAAGCCAACACGAATGATTGATGGATAGAGCATTGCTACTCCTGCAAGCGGTCATAATGCGACAAGCCGACGACCCGATTCACAGAAACAAACTTCCACCCAGGGACCTGCAGCACTATATCCTCAACCACGGTCGGCGAAATCTAGATTGCGACAATTCAAAATCAAACTGATCTGTTTGTGGCGCTTTTAGCTGATTGCCATGACAACGTTACAAAGTAGAAGCAAAGTGGTCACAATGGAGTGTTGCTGTTATTATACTACGAATGAAAAAGGTTTTAATTCACCACAGAATCACACTTGCTACATTTGTATGATGTTTACACGCAGAAGTCCAATGGTTAATTCTGTTGAGGTCATATATATACTCAAGTTCATATATATATATATCTATATATGTAACTTGATATATACGCTGTAGAAGCAGAGCTTTGAAAGCCAACATTGAAAAATAAGAAGTGGAAGCGTAAATACGTTTCACGAAAATCATGAAAAAAACTGCATACTCAGAAAATAGTTGTCATTAACACTTTGGTTATGCAACTTATTCCGTATCATAAATTTCACGAGAATACAGGGATCTCATGTTGACAGTTCATGTGAATTTAAGACCGCTGGTGTAGCAGGGGGAGAGCTAAAATACGTCATCCCATCCCGCCATTTCAAAGGGAATGGCGTTCCTCAACTACACTTTGTTTATGTTACCAAAGTTATAGTAGTTGTGTTGATACTTTTTTTATCATAATGTGTTTTTAACTACATCTTGATTAACGTGGTATGTCGCTCTCTCATGAATCTCCCGCTACGTATATTTTTGGCTTTGCACCACTATGAGACTGTGCAGGATTGCTTTTTTATGGCTCTGGGTTCACCCAAGACAATAAAATTGAAAAAGGGTGAATAACTTCAACTTATTCGCAGTAGGGAAAGTAGCATTTCATCTTTCTCGCCGCAGAAAGCCAATCTTTCAAATGTGTTATCGATTTGATCATCACGTATTTTTTATTCTTTTCAGAAATGCAAACTCTTTTTCTCTCTTCGCGACAAGCAACGGAGTAGAGTGAGTTCTGGTTTGGCGACCAACACACACCGGTGGAAACACTTGAAAACTTTTGCTGACAACGTTGAAAAAACTTTCAAGTGTTGTCAAATGGGGCTCAAACTCGATTGGCTGCGATAAATTCATAGACTTCTACTACTCAGTGTTCCCACACATTTTCAAAAATCATTTTCCATACTTTTTCAATACCTTTTCAATACTACATTTAAAAAGTTCAATACCATTACTTCTCTTCATTTTTAGAAATTCTTAATCACGAAACTCAATTTTACACATTGCATAAATAATGAAGTGCTTTGCCTTCAGCAAAATTATGTCCAGATACTTCTGATTTCTTTTCCATTCAGAATTTCCATACTTTTTCAATACTTAATGTACATTTTGGCCAAATTCAATACATTTTCAAGGTCTTGAAAACCGATTTTGAAATTCAATAATTTCAATACTGCGTGGGAACCGTGACTACTGCCGATCTAGCATGCATCATTCTTTCCAATAATAAAACCATGCACAAACAAAGCAAAGATTTAAACATTCTTTTGATACTAAATCCGAAAAACTCCAAAGCAAATTTCACACATGAGTGCGCAGCGCATCTGATAAACTCCCAATCAAAACTTTTAAACAACACATGCATTTTGCATTCTGCTCTACAGATACTGCTTCGACTTAAAAACCATGCAGAGGATATCTGAACCAACTACCATATGATATCAGTCAGTGGCAAACATGTTGCTCGCCTTACTTTGCTTCTGCTGCTTCTTTTTCCCTGAGCCCTGTGAGCTGCTGCCTCCTTTCGCAGTCTTGTTCTTACTTTCAGCTTTCGATCCAGTGGAAGGCATCTCCTTCGTGTGTCCATCAGGTATGTGGAAGAGAATGCACGCGCCAGCTTTGCTCGAATAGATGCTGCAGATGAAGCATCACAACACGAGCTGCTTACATCGGCGAGCAATAAAATCTAGGCGCTAAACTTCAATTAATAGCAAACGCCATTAAAACGCTTCCAGCAGACCAGACAGCAATCGCTACATGTGCCCGAAGCAGATCGAAGGACAGTGCAGCGAGTGTGCCGACACACGCAGTCAAGCGGAACTCCCGTTCACATTGCGGTCTATCGTAGTTTCACTACAAGTTGTCAAAGGACGTCGCCACGTTGGCGCTACGCATCACTTCCTTATTACCGCTTGTTTCCGCTTCAGCGAGATCAGCCGTCGTTTGTCATGCGTGACTTTCAACACTTTCGATATCAGCATCTTATCTATGCTTGCTTCGTGTTTACCGACAGCAGATAGCAGTTTCAAATCATCAAAGCAAAGGTTTCCAACTAAATGCGCTCGGGTTTCAAGACGCTGCTGCGATAAGCGTGGGTCAACGCAACACTGGCAGAATGACGCTATGCCGCAAATCACTTATACCATAGTCATGTTGACATAACGTGACGATACATTACGTCACCCTCGTTGTTTGCAAATAATCAATGGCGTGAGTGGAAACACCTGGTGGGGAAAGAATTGCAATCACTTTCATCATCTCATAAAGACCCAGTGGATCATTGCAATTCTTAGACATGCTCTCCCTTCTGACCTTCAGTGTTTCGCAATTCGGTGAAACCGGCAATTTCCTTACACATGAAACTAGGAGAAACTTAAAGTTTTCAGACATTTACGCGAAGCTCCAGCACCGCAGCCGGAAAAGCAGGTGCAGTGAAGTCGCATTAAATCTTGGACGTGGTTTCACATTCTGGAATTTATGATTCTCGTTCATCTCTACCAAGGGTGTGAAACATGTTAAATACCATCGACCGCATGAATTGTGGAAGATCGCTGGTGAGCCGCAACAATTATTATTTGATGATGAAAATAAAGCGCAAAGCACACACAGTTCTTTTATGCTTCCAGGGGAATAAGGCAATCAAAAGCTCTAGGTTTTCTAAAAGTTTTCGCGGATTCAGACGAGTGGGCTCTGCTTTGATGACTTGGCGAAGACACTCTGACTTGCACATATCTGTTTTAAGTGACTAATCTTCACAAAGGCGACACAGTTGAAACTTATTAGCAAAATTTTTAATAAAAAATCGATGTCACGCAACTCTACCACGATTCCCACACATTTTTCAAAACAATTTTCCAAACTTTTTCAATACTTTTCAACACTTAATTAAAAAACTTTAATGCCATCATTTAGCTTCAATTTTCGAAATGTTACTCGTGGAATACTTAACATCTGCAAAATTGTTATCAGCGGTAAAGAATAAAATTTCAATTAACAAATCGCTGAATTCAGAATTTCCATACTTTTTCAATACTTTACGTACATTTTGGCCAAATTCTATACTTTTTCAAGGTCTTTAAAACCGATTTCACAATTCCTAAATGCTTCCGCAGTCTGCTGAAAACGCTGTGGCGGGCCACATGTTGCCCTCGGGAAACCAATTGCCCACCCCTGCTTTAGGGGAGAGAGCGCACACTACAGAAGTTGGTAGGTCGGGTTCGATTCCAGGTCGGGTCATACAGAAGACTTGAAAACGGTACTTGCGGCCTGTCCAGCGTGTTCGGCCTTGATGGGTGGGTGCAAGGGAACACTTCACACACAGCATTCGCTGTGAGAGCAACCGCGTGGCACATGACGCAAGCAAGCGGAAGTGGGCGCCACAGATCATTCGTGCTACTCGGAAAGGAAGCGAGTGTAACGAAACTTTTTCTTTAACGCGATACTCCAACGCAACTAAGTGTACGTAAAATCTTCCACAAAACGAATACGGAGATATAATCTGAAAAACACCGGATTTCAGAGCAAAACAATAACTTCCTGACACCAAATCGCCAGAATCAGGCTACAAGCCTGTCTAAGTAGCGATTTCTTAACTCATTGCTGTCAGCATCAAGTAACTCGAAAATTAGGGCCTGGTGGTTGGAAATAAGTCGTGGCCACCGACGTCACACCTCAACCTGTTTGGGGGTAGCAAATATTTTGGGGGGTTCGGTCGCAAAGACATGAGAAATAAACATATGAGGTTCAACCGCTAAATATTCCGGAACATCACTCCAGGAATCACCGCAGCGGTTACGTCAACAAAGCACGCCGTCAACGAGGAGGTTGATTTGTTTCGAAACAGTTTTTCTTCATAACAGAATTAATCACAGTGCGTTTTCCAGCTGCAAGCTGTTTGCACCAGATGCGGAAGAAAACGCAGCAAGCACGTGACACAAGCAGCAAGTCATGCGAAGGAAATGCTTCGCTTACCTGGGTGGGGTGTATGGCTGGTCGCAGATGAAGAAGCCTTTGCGTTGGAGTTGGATGATGTCTCCTTTCTCCAACGTTGCCAAACACGGGTCTCCTATCATTTCACTCTGTTTCTGTTGAATTTTTGCACATGTTGTAGTGGATACATACGCATCTTAGTATTTTGTACGTTTCACGCATTTTCTTTTCCTGACCCGATAAAACCACACTTGTTTGTGAACAGCGCAACAGTTGGTTTGAGTTGTCTGCTAACCTACGTCACTGCGATTGTTTCCGGCCGTTCTGTGAACGTTCAACGCTGTTGTTGAACGTTATTTTCTATTGAACAGTTTTACGTCACGTTGCTCTGGCTTCACGTCCACGTGTATTGGTGAGTTTGTTTTATATCTGAATATAATCAAGGAAATTAATTGCTGCATGCCAGAGAAGTCTGATGAGCATGTTTGACAGGGAGGTTTGCCGAAGAATAACTTTTCGGATAATGGCCGGGCAGACATGCAGCGGAGATGGGTGGATTGACGGGCAACATGCGTTGTTCAATTAACAGTATGCGCATGCTTGTTCATTGGAGCGTGGCACAAAAATTGAAGTCATCGCAGATTGGACAATGCGGTCATCCATGACCGTAAACAAGCGGTAAGTTAAGAGGTGGCGTTCCTATGCGTTGGTAACTTGTATTAGCAGTGCGCATTTCGTCACGTCCGGATATTAGCAGTGCGCATTTCGTCACGTCCGGGTGCAAAGTAATGATCGTGGGTTTTCCCCCTAGACACAAACGCGCCAGGAAACAGCTTTCACGCAAAAACAGGTCTTTAGCGTCCATTCAAAACTGCAGGTTAGCAACAATGATGCAAGGATCGTTCAGTTTCATGTCTTATTTTGAAGTTAACTCGGCGAAGTCTCGCTCGCAGTGCACAGGGAAACAGTCCACGTGGGATTAAATATAAAACAACTCAGTTGTGAGGACAACTCCGAACGCAAACGGGTTTAATATGAATTTGCGGCAAAGCAAATGGAAAAGACATGAATGGACCGAACCACCCTCGGCCGCCTCACAATAAACGAACCAGCAACGGCTTAACATCAAACAGAAAACAACGATCGTGACGTCACACACATCTTCGCGAGCTTATCACGAGAATAAAAAGCATGGCGTGGATCACGTGAGTGGGCAGGTCACGTGGTCACATAGGATTTCGTTTTGCCTCCCCCGAAAATAGTGCAAGAACAAGTTACAATTATTCCCCCCCGAAAATATCAGCTGGTTGCGGCCCTGGCCCGAGCAATCCAGCACATATTGCTTTTGGTTACTCAGCGCACAGCAAGTTCATCGAAATACAGAATGTGATATTGGCTTCCGTAGTCCGTAAATTTCCGAATATCGTCAACGCCGAACCTATTGGAATAATCGGAACCGATCTAACATTGACCTTACTGAGATCAGATAGTTTCAACCATGAAACCTCCCAGAACCAAACAGACGAACGAAATTTCCACAAAGTGTTTTTATCTCATGATCGGTGATTGCAACACGACAGAAAGAGCTTGCCTCGGTAAATTACAAAAAGTTACCTGCAAAACAATAGAACTTAGAGCGCTACTGGAGAGTTATTGATGGACAAAGTTGTGAGAGCGTTTATACCGATTTGCATCGGCTTGACAACCTCAAGTCGTCAGTTTGCTTGGTTGGAAGACTGACCCGCGTTCCTGCAACAACTTGGCTGCCCCTCAACAAGTAGAGATCTCTGTGGAATTGTAAACTACAACGACTCCCTTCAAGGTGACATTATTACATCAGAGGTGGTATGATTTCATCACATGTGACGTATTACAATCCAACTGTTGTGACTCGACGCAAACAAAATATAAGACTTACCCTTGAATTTTTGTTGATGAAATCTTTAAAATTATCATCTTTTGCGAGTACGGGCTTAGTCATGATGTGGTCGAAGTATACGCAGAGCGCGGGAATGGGAGGAGCTTTTGACGTGTCGGCCAGCCACGTGACCTTCTGCGTTTTCTTGTAGTCGCGGTTGTCCAAGTTCAGCTTTGCTTCGACTGATGATACCTGCGGGGGGAGTCACGCATGACTTGATGCAAGTTCAACGGAGTCACGCATGACTTGTTGCAAGTTCAACGGAGTCACGCATGACTTGATGCAAGTTCAACGGAGTCACGCATGACTTGTTGCAAGTTTAGCGGACACATGGAAGATGTAATGTTGCTCAGTCAAATAATTTCTTGCAATAACAGATTTCGTGCGGTTGTTAGTGACGTCAACACTCCTCATAAAAATTCAATGTCGGACACTGCGTTTTCAATTTAAAAAAAATTACAAAAAACAATATTTTCTCAAATCCTGCGAAAGTAATGATAGAGCGCCTGCAGAACAAACCTTGCCATCTTCACTCTTGTGCACAGTTGTTATGGTTAAGTTGCCCCAGTTGATAAAAGTCACATCGGTTCCAACAACAAACGACTCGGCATCCTCGCGTTCCACCAGTACGTGTGAACTGTACCACACTGGCTTCTTTCCGATGTCTGGATTCTAAAGGTTCACGGATAATTAACTGAGAAAAACTGACATTGTAGCAAAGTTAACACTCGCGCAGAATTCAGTTTGATTTTATTGCCGCAAATACTGAACAGATTGATGCTGTTCGTCTCGCACCGAAGCAATCCACCTTTCATGCAAGTACCAGCGTAACTGCCGCATGTCTGCAATTTTAAAAGAAATATCAATGAAAGGCAATCCGTCAAACCTTTGGATGTTTGGCCGCATCCGCCCGGACTTCCTTGGCATCAGCAACATGGACAGGAACGGCCGATTCTTTCGACAATGCTGTGTACCTCGGCGCAGTGGGGTCTATAACCTGCGGGGTAAGCACACAACTGCGCATCACGATCGTTTGTGCGTGTGGACCAACGTATGCGAGATGGAGTCGATGGAGGCAAGACTGGAGGTGGTGTGGGGTAGGCGGTTTCGTAGAGTCAACATCGTTAATTTGAAAAAGCAAACTCGCCAAACGTAAAGATTTCCAAACGAGGGAATTCAAACAAACAATCTGTGACTCTATGCTGCACAGGTGTTCTTGATAAACTGTCGCCAAGGAATAAAAACATGCATTGCATCGCATTGCCGACCTATTCTGACATTTTGGTCAGAGGTTAAGAATTCACGAACATGGATCCAGCGTTATGAGTTGTAAACTTTTATGTCTTGTTCGAGCGCAGACCAGATTCGAGGTTATAGGTGTGCGCATTGTGCACGTCACAATGGATCGCTGCTTGGTCGACAGTTCGGCGACGACGCGCGTCTATGACGCCTAACCTGCCCGGGTCACAAGGTTCTTCACTTCCTAGGATAATAAGAATGTTTGCAAACAAAACTGCCCGAGCCGAGTTTTGAATGAAAGCAAGCTAATCAAACCTTTTTGTTGAACGACCATATTTTGTCCCATTCCATCGTCACAATGGCTTTCGACGAACCCTGAGCGACAATGAAACTCTTCAGACCTTCGACCGTCATCCCCCTCCGCAGGACCCCACGGACTGTGGGGAACCGTGGGTCGTCCCTGCAATGAACAATCACCATGACAACCAGCCGAGCACTTCGTGGTCACCGGACGGATGGGAGGGAGTTGCAGACACGCTGATATGACGTGGCGCAGAGCAGAGCTTCGATTGTACGAAGCATTGATCGCACCAGGCAGCTGCGCGCAAGACGCCAGCGGCTCAGCGGACATGTTGGAACGCAGCGCATCAGGAGGCTGCCGGCAATCAATCAATCAAACAAGACGGTGACGTAAGGGATGCAAAACGTGGCGGTCGACAATCTAAAGTTGTGTTTAACAAATCGTTTCGTGAACAGCAGTAAAAATTCATTTCCTTCACATGTTGTCACAAAGACCTCCCCTTACGTCACAGGGGGGGGAGATTGAATAAAACAACGGGCACAAGATGACGGCCAACTATCAGCTCAGGCGTTTTTGTTAAGATTGTTGCAAACACTTGTGGCTGATGCCTTCATGTTTCAGTCAAACAAGATGTGTTGTTGCTTTGATCTGAACCAATACGCTGTTCTCCTAACCCTCAGGTGCAGCCCCACCTTCAACCAGCCCCACCCATTTGACAAATAGTTGAAGTGTAAAGGAAAACGCAACTACTTATGTCATCAGATTATGATTTTCATTACAAAAAATAATTTTCTTTCAACTTGGTTAGCAGCACAGTTACAACACTGCCAGTCACCAGATAAGTTCTGTTATGTCAGAGACCAAAATTACGATTGCCAGTCAAATGTATGACTTCAAATTAGGCATTTTATGGCAGGGTCTACGTTCCTTAATTCAACAAAGGATTTCAACCAACATATTTTTCAGGCATACCGGAAGCATGTTCGAAAATATAAAACTAAGAAAAAACAATCAAGCCAACGAACCAAACGTGAGAAATTAAATAAGTTTAAAAATAAAGGACTTGTGCGCATGCGCACATCTTTACCAGCCGTCAACCAATCCGCTTTCGACAAACCACGTCAGTTTCCTTTTGCTCAAGACTGTGTTTTGTAGATTCAAACGACTGCAAACAATAAAAAAGTAATGTTAAGGTCAACGTGCTATCACTGAGCAGAGCAGGCATGACTTGGAGGCTCACATTACCTGTACTCCCAAATGTATGGTTTCCTTATACCGAGTTTATCTATGAACCAATAATATTGCTCGTCCCTGTCGTGGTACTCGGTCGTCCTGAGGGCGTGGGTTACCCCCTCGACGCTGTCCACGATCGGACAGGCGAAGTCGTATGTTGGGTAGACTCTGTGGGGAGCAAGGAAATGTGAAGACAAACATCACGATCAATACTTCGATGCGAAATATCAAGTTCATAATTTAAATGACGCAACGCAGAATGTCTCACATTTCCGACATCCGTGAAAAGTAAGTAATTAAAAAATTATGCAGACGAAATATTTCAGACGATGTCAAGAGTTAACAACAAAGTGCAACAGATCCACGCTTTGCCCCAATCCTTAAGGCATTAGCTCATAAATCGCAACTAAGTGCTCCGTTGCGAAAGTTGTAATGTGCAAAATGCACCAATGCTGAGATCTTCAGTGCAAGTTTTGATGCCTTATTGCAGTGGCTCCCAAACTGGGGGTAATATGCGGTTCTTTCGGGGGTAACGCGGAAGCAAACCACGATCGATTTTGCTCTATTTTATGAGCGATCACTGCGAAATATTGAGGGTAACAAGACGTAATCGCTGCCTTGATTTGGGTAACGGCTCGAACAGGTTTGGGCACCACTGTCTTACTGCATCAATCGAATGTCGCAATTGCGGATGCACTGGAGCGTATCGGAGAAACACCAATGGCACATCGGAGGGCGCAAGGTTTCCAGTGGGCCTGGGTCACTGCATTAATCTAAAAAGCTTCTAGAATAAACGTCTCACCCCCCGGACAACCGTAATGAAATGACCACGCCCAACAAACTTACAATTAACGTTCCACCAACGAGTTCAAAGAATAAACCTCAATTCTATGCTTCGAACGTTGATAAGAAAATCTGTTCTCACCTGACACAGCGCAAGGTTATTAGAAACGGCACATGAATGAGCGCGAGAGCTGATAATAGTTTGCGCTGAGTGGGGGGGAGACTGGGGGGAAGTGCCGAGAATGGAGCTCACCATGTAGATCGTTTGAAAGCATTGGAGTAAAACTGAGAAATGCCACTGGTCGTGAAAGTGGGAGATAGCAGGGCTGAGGAGCCAATAACTTTCAGGCGGTGGAACCGAAGCCGGAATCTGAAACTTGGGTTTCGATTCCACAGCCGTGGTTTGTGGGGCAAGCGAGTCAACCCTTTCTCGCCCCGCAATAAGTTAAGAAATTGTTTGTGAGGGTTATTGAATGTTGACCCCTTTCACGAGCCAGTGGGCAGGACATCAGCTTAATACGTTGCTCTGGCCTGTAGCAACAACATATTTTCTTTTTAGAACTCGGGCTTTGATTTACTATAACTTTAAGCAAGCATAGTAACGCAGCATGCTGAAAGAAAAAGAAACAAAACGATTTACACTAAACACTCGACTTAGTAGATTGCACGAGCAGTGCACATCAGACCGACATCACGTCCTGCGGTGAACACACGGGGAAACGTACGGTTCCGCTCGCATTCCAGCAACCCACGCAAGGATGCGATGACCAATTACCCGTCACTGCGATCATTACGCGGAAAATACACCACATACGTTCAACCCATCGATGCGCTAAAATAGCACATTATGGCAGTAAACTTGCTGATGGTTGATGATGCAATAATAACCCATTGTTGCGAAAGATTCGCTCACTGTTGCCACGTGATTAGTGGTGCGCTTGGTGAGCAGTGAAACCAGCTTTGCATGTAATCTGGGAGTAGGGAACGCATAAGACAGGTCTTAACGAAAAAAACTTTCATGAAATAAATGTTGTAGCGTGCCTGTTCCCAGACTGAGCTGGGCAAATGTAAGAAGCATGTTGGGTTTGTGTGATATTGATAAAAAAATTTAAAGGTTTCAGAGTGATGCAGACGTGCAGGTAGGAGCGACCAAAAATTAGAGTTATACCTAATAAAGAGCAGAGAGAAAGTGAATAATGAAATAAATAATTTGATAGAATGTAAAAATTTCCTTTAATGCTGATTGTGTGTTACTTTAAGGACATACTTAAAAGCACTAGTGTTTCTGTATGCTTTCGAGGAATCAGTCGACTGCCATCTGCTTTCGTCTTTTTGCGATGATTGAAACTTGCACATATTTCTAATCAAGTACTGTATGTACTTTCCACGATGAGTGTAAGCAACGAATCGATCAGCAAAAATTTGCTGATCGATTCCTTGCTTACACTTTAAGGGCATACTTACATTTTGTGGTTTTTAGTTGTCATGCACAAATGATGTCATCACTTAAACTGTTTTGAATATTGTCATCAATGTTTGTGAAATTTGTAACATCAAAATGGGAGAATCGAAATACGTGAAAAAAAATCTTGGCACCATTTATAGATGCCAGGATTTCCGTATGTGCACATCATCTTCCTCGTTTTTGTGTGAATCTGGACTTCTCAAACTTCTTTACACGTGTCCGACTATACATCAAATGCATTATTTCATGACACCTCGTCTATGCTGGTGTAAAATTACAATTGTACAAATAATACATGGCTTTCTGATTTCAACCAAAGCATTTTGGAGCCGGACCCGAAATGTCCAGATGCCTGGAGCTGGAACGAGTACCTGAAGATTGAGCTTCGGCTCCACAGCCCTGCTGGACAGGAAGACAACTGTAGAGACAGTGAAATATAATATATACGGCACGGGTCAGTTTATTGCTGGTGAAGTGTCTGCCTCCCAACTGAGAGCTTATGTTTTATGGTACCGTTGTTCGGGCGATCAGCGGTTATGTGTATAAAGGTTTGGCACTGGCTAAGATCTGAACAACTGGGTGGCAAGTAATCTAAACCTCACTGTGATGGGGCCCAGCGCAGGGGGGGTAGCAGCAAACAACAAACTTACTTGTACTTGTTTCCAGTTTTCGGATGCTCCTCATTTTTGCACCTGTACATGACCGGGTCGCGCAAACAGCCATTGTCCGACGTGGCGTCGATCTTGGCGCGAACACAGCACGTCCTCCCATACGTTGTGCCCGCTTTCATCCCCTCCCACATGCTCAGATTCTTCTCCACAGCTGCAAAAGTTCAACTGACGGCAATTGTGGATTTGTGCGAAAAAGCAACATCAACTGCTAACATTTATTCACGAGGCAAAACATACGCAATCTACCACCACGGTCATTGGAAATGTTTCAAATGTAGAACCTGATTCTTGGAATTAACAGAAACAAAGGTTTGCGTTGCGTTCTTGCTGCTCAGCTACGTCATTGTCAGAACACAATTTGAAGAATGCACATTAATGAGAAACAAACGACGCACACTTTTGTAATAAATTTAAATATAGCAAAACGCTGAAGTTTTGATTTTTACACACTAGTTCAGAGCTAAAGAATAATATTGCAATTGTTACGAGAAACTGGAGAGGGAAGTTCATCATTTTTAGGTTACGAAAGCTTTTTTACAAAGGTGGAATGCTGCAACAATCAAAGGCTTTTACAAAAGTAAAATAAAAACAGCAAACAATTAACGTTAAAAATCGATGCTTAATATATTTTTTGAAGCGAACACGAAAATTACAGTTATTTCTGTTTTTTGATTCCTGTCTCGCTTCTCGCTCCCCCCTCATCGTTTCGGCATCAACGTCATCAACGAATGCGTCACTGGACTTGATCAACTTCTCGGCCGAATCAAGAATCAACTGGAAGTGGTCGGAGGTGAAGGAGAACAGGTCTGGCTTGATACCAAGCATTGCTACGTCTTCCAGTATAACCTGAAAGAATATCTACACTCAACTTGCATTGGTCGAAAACGATGACCGGTTACCAGCTGCATGCTCCGCTGGCCAGCCTCGTCATCTTTGCGCATGCGCAATAATCTGATCACTGCGTCGTCAAACACAAACGATCAATGATGTAAGCTTCAAACCCTTGCAGGATTTGTTTGTTTTGATACGTTGAGCATTTGTGCAGCGATTTTCATTTGTTTCAAACTGTCAACAGAATTGTTGGAAACCGAAATCCGGTTCAATCCAGCACAGAAAGCAGGGGGTTCGTTCCCCCTTCCACTGATCGTTTCCAACACCGCCCGAAATGGTAGAAACTTTTCACGTTTGGAAACAACTTGCACCAAAACTACTGCGTATGCGAATATAACAAGTATTCACAGCGCAAGAACAAGTATTCACAGCGTATATTGTCGTAGTGGATACGGAACACCGGTTTATGCACTACGAAATTAACCTTCTCATCAGTAATTATTTCAAAAGAGAATTCTCAAAAATTGTTACGAATCTGAAAAGAAATAATGCTTTCTCAGCTGTAGTGGAAAAAACTGCGAAATTTTACCGAAACTATGTTTACTCGTTGCGTTGGTGAACCTTAGTATGGTACAACAATGTGTGTGAGGTAGTCGCGAAAGGTTTTCTAGACGAAAGAATATCAAGCCGGGTTAGCCACTCTGTTCGCTTTCATATTGCCCTGCTTCAGGTGGCAAGGTATAATTCAGGTGACACTGTGACCCAATTTGGGTTTTTCTTTTCACTGAGACATTTCAGTCCTTTGCCCAAAATAGCTTAAAAGCGTCAAGTCATTTTTTTGTTTGCGGATTTTTTTGTCACTGAAAAAGGCATTATGACCGAATTTACTTAATTTTTTCTGTCATTTCAAAAAACATTCGGTCTATGACCGAAAAAAGCAAGACCCAAATAACCTGCAACGCTCGAATAGGCGAGAGATGTGCACTTGATAAGCGTCAAGTCAATGGCAAGTTAATGGTTGGTGGACCCCGCGTTACCTTCTCAAAGTCTTCTTTTTCTTTGGCTGGATTTGTGTCATCGAATCTCATTATTAGCTTTCCTTTAAATGTCACCTTTGAATTGAAAGAAAAACACTCACAGTTAGCGTTACGCCTGACAGCTATCACAATAAAGGATCGTTACATTTAACCATTAACTCCATGCACAGACATCACGTCATCAACATTGATAAAAAAAAACATCGAAGACTCTAAAGCAGGCCTTTACAACCTTTTGCTATTCCCGGTCGCATTACTTTTATTTATATGAAGTACCGCCGCCAATGAGTTCGAGCTATATCTATGAGATACGTTTAAGTAGAATAGGTTTTATCCGGTATATGTCATATAGGCCTACTTGTACCTAAAAGTATAATAAAATGTCAAACATTTTAACGAATTTTTTCTTTTCAGAAACATCACCATCCTGATTGTTACGCAACGTGTCGACTGATTTTCTTGCCTTGCGTTTGTTTTGCTTCAATATACGCCAACACGGCCGCCAAATCTTATATTTTAAATTACATGTGGACGGCCGCAAATTTCATTGTCGAAGGTCGCAGGCGACCGCGCCGCTGCTCTAAAGTGTCAACAGGAAAAAATATATTTTCGAGTTTTTTTCAAACAATTTCATGCAACCAGCACACGCATTACTTGATAGAACTGATTAAGCAATGCTGCTTTAGCATGTCCAATGTGAAGAAAGCCACTAGCTTCTGGTGGAAACCTAACGACGACTTTGCCCTCTTCAGCTCCGGGCAGGTCGACAAACTTGCCCTCGTCTTTCTGTTTCGTTGTGTTTGATTTCTTTGCGGCAGCCTGTCCATAAAAATTTATGTACTCAGTTGCTCAAATAAAATGCAAAGACTTCTAAACATGCTCAGCAAAAACGCAACAACAAGCAAGCCAAATAGCAAAGAAATGCCACTCACGCTAACATTCTGTTTCAGCTTCGAATACACAGGTTTGAACATATCGTGGTTGCTTAAAAAACTAAACCATCTGACGACGTGCGGAGAGTTCTTCTTCGCTTCACCACTGTTCATAGAGTTCATCCAACTGTTGCTACCTGCGCATGGAAACCAACATAAAATCAATCATTCAAATCAAATCAAAACAATACACAACAATGACATCTAGCAACCTAACCTAATGATAAAACAGTATTACATCAAAAATATGACCTACTCGACTCACCTTGAAGAATAGACCAAACCACCACATCAGCAAGAGTGAGACATTTGTCTACCAAGAAAGTGCGAAGAGCAAGGGCTGAGTTCAACTCTTTCACAGCCCCAGTATGTTCCTGGTTGTTGCCTTGCAGCTTTCCACATGAAAACCTAATCCAGTGATCCACCTCTGTCGCTGACAGCACAGATTCCCCCACGAATGTTTTATCCTTGAGCTTTGCAGCAGCAATCCGAGCAACGTGCCGTGCAACCTGAGCATCTCCTTTTAGTAGAACACTGAGAAAAATCGTAGCGTTGTAGAAAAATCGCCATGGAAACAATTGCACTATCATAACAACCACAGACATACTGCAAGTCAATTACAGCATCGACCTGCACTTTAAATTATTACAAGTGTTATAAAGTTATTTTTCATCAATTCGTGCGGCTTGTAATCAAAAGCGGCTAAATTTATATTTTTTATTCTTTACCTTATCAAAAGATACAGATGATGCTCAGTCTTTCCTAGGCTACGTTTTGTCGACCAAACTCCCTTTTCGCATTCTATTCTCTTTAGCATCACGTGCACATCCGTCACAGGAAGGATTATGATGAACAGAAGGCAGTTGTAGTGGGGAAGCATTATTACCAGGGTTGTCAATTAAACGGTAAAGTATTAATACACATAAATATCTCAGAGGCTTAAGTAACCTATGTTCATGTGCGGCTTACATTAATTTTTTAACACCATTTCGTGCGGCTTACAATCAAATAAATACGGTACACACGCTTGATGCAGAAAAACAGAACAATCACTTCAAAGCATATCCAACCTTGTGTTATCTCAGAGTCAATGAAATATGATTACAACAGAATTTCAACTACATGCTCTCTAGTGCATGTGTGTTAACATCCAGGATAAACTAAAGAGTTTTGCATGGATGCAGCAGGTCAGCAAAAGCATAGCTGTTACACTTTACTAGGTTCATAACTGATAATGCTCTCATTCTGCATGCATGTCACAAGATGCAAATTTTTAACAAACTCCTAAATGTTGCATAAACATCACGACAGAAAATATTCCTTACTTTTCAACTTTCAACTGGGTTTCCTTGCCTGCTTGAAGCTTCACTTGTATTGAATTTTTGAATATCTCACACACCACCAATGTTGCTGTAAATCAACATGAGCAATGAGACAATCAAGGAAATTTCAAACGAATCAAAACTCTACTGTTTTTTTATCTGCATGGATGGTACATCTTAAATAATTCTTCTGCACAATCAGCTGTTGCATGCTTAACAATGTTATTAAGATCAGGTACATGCACTGTTCAAAAACTTACCCACTGGTTTCTTTGTATCACTGATATATATTTCCATCATGCTTAACAAAACTACTTTTGATCAAATCTTGCACTATAATCACATAAAATTTCCCCTATAGCGTCTGCAAATAAAACCAATGAAAACTTTCAATCAAGCCAACAGAATTATAAACATGGAACATAACAAATGAGATTTTCAGGAGAAGTGTCATTTCAGACTTAACCTGGAATGTTACACATTGGTGAAAGCAAAGTGTTGCAAATCATGTTTTGCAATAGATATTTTTACTGTGTGGCAAATCTCTACAAGAGATGATCACTTTGAGAATATTTTAAAGCAAGCCTAGGCAAGGATTACAGTACCGAGTTATAAAGTAATCAACAAAACCAATCAAATTAAAATACCTTACCCAATATACACCAAAATCAAATCTAAAAAATCTTCCTAAATGTATTGTCTACATTTTCCTTACAAAACCATTTAGAAAACAGAGTTACAGCATAGAACTTTCACACAAAATACTTCAATGACTTCTGCAGGATATTTGTGAAAAACGATTAAAAGAAGCATCCATTGAGAATGCACAGCAAACAGTTTAAATGGCCCTATAAGAAACAGGGAAAAATGAGATTGAACAACCACATTAAAAACTCTATAAAGGCAAAAAGAAAAGATTGGCTTGTTTTCTTCAATATTCTGTGTCAGCTGCTAAGAAATTCAGCTTCGTGGTAATCACATGCGATCACAACATAATTATCTCTGCGATATACAAACATCATGCATCCGTATGTATTGTCAAAAATATTTCCACAGCAATGAATTAAACACTGATCTTTACACAGTATATAATGTATAGCTTACACAGCAGGCATCCTGAGCTCTTAATCAAATATAATTTGGCAACTATGAAAAAAGTACAACACATAAGATACGAACAAAATACAAACACAGCAGCAAACTTGCGAGCTCTTATTATGTAATTATCAAGTGAGAGAATGTCCACTTGGTGAAAAATGCTCCGAAAAATGCATCATCTGCCAAGCTGTGATGAACTACAACTCAGAAACAAATGTTTATTATTGCCTCTCTGCGTAAACAAACTGCATTTACACCTTCAGCAAAAAGGGATGCCAGTTGCAAGGACTAGGCAAAACTTTCAGAATTGACATGAGAGCTAAAAAAAACAAAGCATTGGCTATAAACTTATGAGTCTATTAGCAATATAACACAAGAGTACAAATGTGATACAAATAAATACAAGTGCCCTTACAAAGGTTCCAAAAGCCACATGTGGCTCCCAAGCGCCCTTTGTGCACCTCTCAGTGTCTTTTCCTCAAACCTCTAATATTTTGTGTAGCAGACTTTGTTCTTTAGTAAAACAAAATGTGTCAATTGACCTGTGTTTAAATTTCTTTAGTGCGGCTCTCTAACAAAATCATAGGCTTGGATTTGACACCCTCAGCCAAAAGGTTAGGAACCACTGCCCAAGACTCCTAGACCCTGCAGGTTTGAAGTGAAACAGCTAGCATGTTAAGCCTTCTAAAGACATCAAACAGCAATAGGCTTCACTTCCCAAGATCATCTAAGACTGCTCTTTATGTGCCTTCTGTTTGTGGTCCCTATCCACAAATTGTCACATACCATGCAGCTCCACTATCAACAAAAGAAAACTAAAGATTGCAATAGAAACCTATGCAAAATTACCAACAAAAGATTGAAACCCTGGCAATTTTCAAGCAGAGTGATAACTTCAAGCTACGCAAAACTAAATGGCAATCAGCCATACTTTAACTAAGTAAAGACATTGGCTAAAATAAGACTGTCCCTGTGAGCAGTGTTTTTCATGGTGTTTTGAGAGACCATAACAGTTTTCATAAATACTAACCAATGACCGTATGCATAGCCAGGGGTGCCCCAGGATACAACGGTCCCTCCCAAATTTTTAACATATGTAGTCATTTTGTGCTTTAAAATGTAGTATCCCAAACAAAATAATGTTATTCGCCTAAAGTCAAACATTTTGGCCCTCCAAACAATTTTGGATTGGCTACGCCATTGCCAATGACCGCTTTCAAGCATATTTTTGTTGTCAATGCATCATAACAAGTCCATCAACATGTTCTACTGCATTTTCCTAATTGGTGTTCAACTACAATCTAACCGATGAAAAATGGTAAGCAACAACAAATCAACGTACCACAACTGTAATGTTAGCCATATGTACTTAGTAAAACACAACAGCCTAGAATTTCTTCTTAATCTGTTGTTTAGCTGTCTTACATTGCCTTTCACTTGTGGATGGCATTACTTTTCAATCATACCCATAAACTACTAAGCTGATTCAATAATTTGTTCAATAAAATTTTGTTTTTTTCACCACAACCACAGTTTTGATGATTTGTGGAGATTAGAGCAGCGGTTCTTAACCTTTTCACTACCATGACCGCTTCAAGTAGTTGTCCTTTGTTTCAAGTCCCCCTGACAACAAACAAGTTGCATATGCAAATGTATTTATTGGTTAATTTATTGATCAAACTTTCCATGTTGCAGAACACACAAGGGCTTGTGCCCTCCTTGAAATTTATTGAGGCCCCCCTGGGGAAATGCACCCTCCAGTTAAGAACCACTGATTTAGAGGAAAACATAACACCATTAGACTTGAATAAAAATAAAAATTGTCAAGCAATCTTTTACTTTAAGCAGGGTTTTTTTAAGGAAAATGTTAGGTACCCAGTATGCACCTGTAGGGACCTGATTTCTCTGATTTTAGGGATCCGATTTTCTCTTATTCTAGGGACCCGATGATCATTTTCTCTGATTCATGGAGCCGATTTTCAATTCTAGGGATCTGAATCAGGTCCCTAAAACACCTTTAAAAAAAACTGACTTTAAGAAAAAACATTTTCGGGAAAGACTTAACTACACTAAGTTTCAAAGAAGCTTTAAACCTAATTTTGGATTCTTTTCAGGCCACCAGTGATAACAGCAGAATTGAGAGTATGCTGCCAATATATAAAAAACTGAACTGAAAAACCAAAAATTTTATCAAAAGATTAATATTTAACCTATGAAAAAGTCATATTTTTATCAAAATTAAAACTGAAGAAAACGTCATGTCAAAAGAGACAAAAATACAAGATGAATACATAAAATGCAGGAGCCTTTTCAAAGCCATCATTTATAAAGTACAGACAATATTGAACTAAACCTATGATATGTCTAGATTACACTTGTAGCAATAGAGCAATGCACCATGTTGTCAATGTTTAAGTAAATATTATAGCAATTCTAAGAGTAATTCACCTGCACTAACGGCAATTGTAGAGTTAAAACATAAAAAGCAGCATATCAAAGCTGATAAAGTGAAGCTATAGCCAAGGAACCAGCTGGACTAAGATAAAAACAAAACCAAAAATAGCACTGCCAACATGTAAGCTACAAATTTCAAGTAATCCTCTTTATTTAGAAACATCTGTATACTGTAAAAAATAAAATCACATAAGCTAAGACAATTTTTCTAGAAAAAACAAAAATAGGCCTTAGAACATAAAATAATAGAGTACTAGGTTTGAAGCATTATGAAAAGTGAAAATAACTAAGAAAAACAGTAAGTCTAATTTTGCTACTACAAAACTTCTAATCTATGCTGCTCACAACCTGCTAAAGATCTCTAGGAATTTGCATTCTTAAAGCTTTTGCAAATTAAAGCACAGGATCAGGATGAATGGCTGAGCATGGAAGATTCATAGTAATGTACATCATACTAGTACAGTTTTTTTTCAAGGTGTTTTAGGGACCCGATTCAGGTCCCTAGAATCAGTGAAAGTTATCATCAGGTTCCTGAAATCAGAAAAAATCGGGTCCCTAGAATCAGAGAAATCGGGTCCCGACAGGTCCGCACCAGGTACCTAACATTTTCCTTGAAAAAAAACTGTTACTAGTGGGCCATTAGTATTATCTTAGCCATATAGATCAAAATGATATAATAAAGGAAGTGACTATGGATATGCCTGGCCTGATGCAATTCAAATAAAAGGGTCAGTTTGTCATTCAAACGGCGTGGGTCTTGTAGTCCAGCGGTTATGCGTTTCGGCTGATATGACAATGGTTTTCAGTTTAACTCTCACCATGCCAACTTTACTTTTTTTTCTTTACTTTTTTTCAGGCTTGTGTGTCACCTCGGTTAGGGATAGGTTACCGTTAGGTTAGCCTTAGCTTAGGGTTAGGTTAGTAGGTTAGGGCTGTGGTTTAGGGTTTATCTTTTGCATTTAGTTTGTTTCCACCAACCAAGCCTGCTGCACTCTCGTCGTGCATTACTGTTACGTCACAGGTGGCGTATTAATTATAAGTTTTCAAATTTAAAGATCCACAGGCGTATCTATAGCCACTCACCACTGCCTATAATAAATTCAACAGATATCAAATAAAGAACTATTAAACACCAATACTTCATGCAAGGCATCGCAGGTTCATCACTGACGGCATCAAATAGCAGGGAGACCAAATAGAAGAGCAAGAGGTTTGGGGCTTGGGCAGTTGGCACTCGTCTAAAGATGAACAGATAAATAGTTTTTTAAATCAAAGTCCAATCTAACAATTTCATTTCAAAATCCTAATCTGACAAACTGACAGTTTTGAAAATACAAATCCTGCTTAAACCAAAATGAATCCTATCAATCGTGCTCTGCCAAACTAAAGGCAAAATACAGTACAATCAATAGCCCTGCAACACAGTATTTGTCTCATGCGGCAAAAAACAGACACTACTAATACTATTACTAAAATTAAGTATCTAGGAAACAAACTCAAGTTAACTTATGCTCTAGTATCTACGGCTCATAACACTACAACCACAATAAATGAATGAATTTGTGAAAAAAGTTGCGAAGAAGTTCAATAATAGTGGACGATTGAAAGACTTCAAAGTAACACTAACAGCACTTAGCCTACTAAACTGTTACTGTATGTATATCAAAATCTGCAACATTCACATTGACTTAACTGTTTTAAACCGGGAAATCTGCTAAATTGCTTTATTTGTCATGGTTCAAACTTACATGAAAATTTGCAAAATTTGGCAGCACTGTTATTTATGTGCTTATATTAAAATATTGCTAACGACTGCACTTATAAATTATATTACAAACAAGCATGAAGAATACCAATAATCTGCAAATTACAACACACACTGTAAAGTAGATAGATCCTTTCTTAAAAGAAACTTAAATATTGTACAGCACTGCAGTTAAGCGGATTTGCATAGACTTTTGTGTTTATTTAATTTTCCGAAAATCGCATAGTCTACACACTGCTAAAGACACTGTAACATGTGCCCCAGTTTTCGAAGTCTTGCCCAAGAAAGTATTACGTCTTTTGCGGTAGATGATGAAATGGATGCCGATTTTGCGCATTTGACCTAAAGTAACCTCGCGCGATGAAAACGCTGGAAACACTGCTCGTTTCTGCGTCAAGGAAAGGTAGTAACTAGTAACTACCTATCCGCCTGGCATGAAGCGGCTCGGATAAAACGCTGAGTTTATCAGTCAGTCGGCAGCGATCTCGTAGCCTAACAGACATGTTTCAGGCAAGGGCGTACCCAAGGGGGAGGTTTTGGGGTTAAAACACCCCTTGACGAGCTTGATATTTTACAAAACCTTTATTAGACACTTTTTGTGTTCTTGTGTCTGTGATATGGACCATGAGTCCGCAATAAAACATCATTATTATTATTATTATTATATTGCCTGCGTAAAGGAGATTAATTGTTTTTGGATATTTTTTCCTTGTTGATTTGTCGACTTATTACAAATACCGCGGAATGAATTTGCATGCAAACTTCAAGGAACATTGTTTTGTAAATGGGTCAAAAAGTGATGGTATGGTTTAATCATGCATTTTTGTGACTCAAATCACGAAATAACACGAAGCAACAAGAGGAAATACGATAACATCAAAGATCACTATTTGATTATACAGTGATGAAAAAATATAAAAAATAAGAAATTTCACATTTCGCAGCTTAAGAATCTGGGTTATCGTCTGCTCTGCATCCAGAAATCATCTCACCACTTTTTGCAGACCTTATGTCCACTCAGGGACACCGGAAAGTCGGTAGGGCAGGGGGGTCAGAAAAAAAGTTGAGGGCAATGGAAACTTATAAAAAACAAAAAAACATTGCCAATTATCAGGCCCGTGACTAGGAGTGCAGGGGGCTTAGTCTACCTTGGAAAAATTTTGCCCCTTCTTGGAAAAATGTGTTGGATACAGTTTTTGGGCCCCTCTCAGTAAATTATTCGCCCCCCCTGGTGTCCCAATCTGGTTAGGACCTGCCAATTATGCTTGCTACAGTTCAACAATAATGTTGTCTTCAAAAATAACAAAACAAACTGTGGACAACATGTTTCAATTCGATCTTGATAAATCATAAAATTGCCCTTGAAAAGACACCTTCACCCCGTTGTCCCTCATTTAAAAGGTCAGAGAGGCAATGCCACCGCACTCCGGCGTCCCTGCTGCTTGCCGCTATCAGCAGTCACAACCTCGCTACATTACCTCCCAAGATGTCTGCATTCAAGAGTCATATGCGACAAAACGCTTAAAATCGTAACTTCAAGTGAACATTTGAAGATTTGTAGCCATGTCGTTGTGACGGTTTCGTTTCGATGCCGCCACTGATTAGTCTGATTACGTGCCGCGTGGAATTGCATTGCTTTGCTTGGTCGTTCGTATCGCAAAGCCTAGTGAAAGGTTTCCTTCGTCGCTAGGTTCTGTTGCGACAATTTATTCAACTAAGAAATGGATAAACAGTTGCTTCGTCCTCGTGAGTTGTGCGTCGAGCCGGGAGCACCTGATGCTGGCCGCGTATTTGCGTTCTGGTTAAGGACAGTCGAGGACTTC
>Ga0210059_1002067_pt1 | contig 31095 bp, 17 predicted proteins | sample Ectturendosymbi2_FD_188042 | JGI IMG/M metagenome (GOLD analysis project Ga0210059, IMG submission 188042) | Ecteinascidia turbinata endosymbiont from Florida, USA - Sample 2 (SPAdes) (version 2) | ecosystem: Host-associated > Tunicates > Ascidians > Unclassified | place: Key West, Florida...
ATCTCTTCAACACCCTAAACAAATCTCTGCCCGGGCGATCGTCGATGCCACTGGAAGGACAATTCTTGTGTTGTGCATTGTCTGTACTCGCAATTGCGTTGTATAAGAACTTTCCGCAAAATGTTCTTGTGTCTTCGTCGTTCTGATCGCCGCGAAAGCGACGGTTGACCTTGACTTTCTTCTGTTGCTGCGTTTTGGAGATGACACTTTTGGGTAAGAAGAAAAATTATTCAGCAGCTTTTCTACTTCTAACATTTCATCGTTATCAGGTGCCTGTTTTGAAATGCTTGCATTCACTATGCTGCTTTCTTCTAGGTGTTGTGGAATGTCAGTAACGACTGAAGGGAGGAGCATATCATTTGTGAATATACATATATATGGATTGAAAGGGTGAAAGCCAGTGGTTTTGAAACAGGAAGTTATATTTTCAAATGTGAATAACCTTGCAAAGGCTTGTCCAGATGATTAAGCAACTGCGTACATTGAAATTTTTGTCCAGAATGGAGAGTCAGTTTCCCAAGCGTCGCCACCAATATCTGTCCCAAAAGTCCCTAGGAAGCGATTTTGAACATATTGATTGTTCACTTGCAACTGCTTCAAGTGATAACGTCGTAAACTACCTGTGCAATTTGCAGTAGTCGTACGTCCTCCAAGACATGTGACATTCATTTATACCTCTCCGCTACCAATCGAAACTGAAACGACACAGACGTCACTTTTTTATTAAAAATTAATAAAACTAGTTTTTTTCCATTTAAACTTCAATGCAATCGTTATCTGCAACAACAAAATGTGTCAAAGACCTAGCAAGGATCTCGGTTCCACAATGTGAAAAAGAAAAAGGAGTGGTCACAGGAAGGTACTGTTTTTCCAGGATTAAATTTGTCAAAATGTCCCATTGATCCCACATTTTCCCTATCACTCTCGAAATAATAAAATTACTACTTCCTCTGGAATTTTTCTCTGCAGCCTTGATCTCACACATTTTTCAGAGTTCCTCTGCAATCAATCGAAGTAAGCTTTCTCGATAAGCTAAAAGCAGAACCTCATTCCCACATGATCACGTTATTTGCGCAAAATCTCAAAACAAAATGTACTATACGTCAAAAGAAACTAAAACATTTTGACTGCGCTTTAGCTCAAACAGCCATGACTGTGGTTTCCTGGTCTTCCGGTGGAGTACAGAACACCGCGTACCTGAATCCGGGACAGATGGCTGTGGGTCTTCCTGATGTGCCAGTCGCTCTGAAGTGAATAAATCCGGGGGTAACTTGTCTGGACACTGTCGTCGGAAAGTTTGCTGTGACGTCACGAAGCGATCCTTTCTCGAAGTTGACTGGTGCGACAACACTCTCGTTGAATTGACTGCAGCCTCTCCCCTCACTGACAATTGCTGCAAGTGAAGAAGCAAACTAAAAGGTCAGCCTTGATTTCGGCTCTCCATGAAATGTGTGAAAAAAAGTTTTAGCAGTTTTTACAATAACCTGGGCTTCTGTTTGCAAACAGGGCCCGCTTAACAAATACCCAGCTGCTTACCACACTATACTGAACAAGGGCCTTTGAATAGGTCTGGGTCTGGTAGGTTGAATACAGGTCCGTAGACAGGTTTTAAAGTTTGGAGGAGCAAAATACATTATTAGGGGAGCAAGATTTTGTTTCGATATATGTTTAAAACATATTTTCGGAGCACAATAAAATTTGGGGGGCACAAAAATTGGAGGGGGGCATTGCCCCCGAATTCCTCCTTCCCGTGGATACGGGCCTGGATGAATAGGTAGAAAATGCATAAGACATGTTTCAAGATGTGGATCATCTTTTCAGTTGATATTTCTAAAAATCGTTTGTACAGGATGCACTAAAGATCTAGTGGCGGACCCAAGAGAGACGTAATTTAGTGAGTGTATCTTTAATTTTTCAATGATGATTGCAAATGGAATTCAAAATCAAATGCCGGACATTCAATTTGTGGGAAAATGTCAGTGCCTAGCAGAGCTCGAGATATTTTTAAAATATTAAGGAAATATCTCCCACCTTGATATGTTATTGTGAATTACAAGGAGAGTTTGTAAACATGGCTACGTTTCAATTACCAGATTTTTCGAGAAAGAAAAGTGCTTTGCATTGCCGGATTGTGCTGGATGTCTTTGCTTGGGCGTAATTGATCACTCAAAAAAAGGTTGTTATCAACCTCAAAATCTTGTATTCATTGCTCCATGTGTTTGTAACTTTTGTTTCAGCACATTTCGTAGCTGCTAAGATATAAATCGATGGTCAGGTCTAATCACAGGACAGCAGAGACGGCACTAGCATCCTGTTCAAGCTGTGACTTCTCTGTGAGGAAACAAACCAGTCACAGGTTATACATTCCGTATGTAAAAATAATCTGGCATGGGTGACCCTACCTGGAGCTATTGCTACGGCCAGCATAGCTCTCAGGGTCACAGAGACACAAAAACGCCTCCGCCACGATAAGGCAGCAGTCCAGGAGTATAATAAATAGATTTCGCTGAAAGCATTATCAGTTATCATGGGCGTCGTAAGGGATTGACAGGGTTTTTTCCCCTGGATTGCGCAATTTGATAGTTGTCTATAAACGTTTTAGTTGAAAAATATTTTTCTCTCAGTTTCGAAGTTGTTAAAATGAAATATCACCCCTGTTGGCCCCCTGCAAAAAATCCTTCCGACGCCCATGTCAGTAACATAATATTGAAATCACCTCTTTCGCAGCAAGACTCTACTGTGGACCCTGCCATATTTATGTGGCCATATTTATGTGCACTTGTGTATTTCATGTGGAATGTGTAAGCGATGCAGCATTTTCGTTACAATTTCATGTTTTTTTAGCATTTTACCTGATTGTTCAAAAGATTTCATTTCTAATCATTTTGCCTGTTGCTGGTAGTAAGATTCTGTTCTGAAAATGTATGTAATGTTAGAAGGAAACGACGCTAAAACCACGGAGTTATATGAAAGTATGTTGAGCATTTGGAAGTAAGTGCTTTCAATGGGACGCGGTAAACTTGGAAGTCTTTACAAATTCGTATTGAAAAGAACAAAGAAAACCCAACGATTTGAACGCAACCATGCAGGATGTTTTAAAACAAATTGTTTTTGTCTCTGGCAATATTCAAGAAACATAACAATTGTTTCCGAAACATCCAACATGTTCATTTTTATTTAAATCAGTGAAGTTTGTATTGTTCTTTCGATCTATTTTCGCTTTCAGAAGAATTTAATGAATGAAGCTCATGGCGCAGGAGACGTTGAACTGTCAACACCACCTTTGAAGCAAAGGTCGAAATGATTTTTTGAAAAGGCGAAAAATTTTCGTGGTTCTCAATAGAATCGAATTAGGGAAGTCCTGCCTTTTTCGTCGTTCTGGTTTTGGGCGGCGCTGAAATTTTCAGTAATTAAGGTTACACGGCAACCTGAACTACGTTTATCGGCGCTTAATCGAAATATCATAAATCGACTGGATGTTTCGGAAATCCAAGACAAGCGGGTGCATAATCGATAGGATAATTACCGTGCACCAAATGCACAAGCTCCTAAGAAATCCCGAATAGTTTGCATTTCTCAGTGAAATGGCAACAATGCTCTGTGAGTTAAGACTATCAAACAGTTTTATCAGACGTAAGTTGGTAAGGACGTCGGCAAAATGCTATCATGAGCTCTGATATATTAGATTTCAGCAGCATGGTATTTGCGTTTTTTTCTAAACTTACACGCAGTCTACGTTGGCCCGTAAAAACATTTAAAAAGTTTGCAATTTGTTAAACATCGCATGCACAGCCGGCACTCCATCACGTGTTGCTTAAAATGTTTGGAAAAAAGGTTGTGTTGCAACCTCTCTGGTGGTGTTGCGTTGATTGTATGATTCACCACGATCGGGATGTGCGCGAAGAACAAAAATATATGTATGTGGCGCGAACAAGCAATAATAGAGTGATCTCGTCGGGTGATCTCTATTGTTGCTTGCTGCCACGGTGCGAAGCTTTGCGCACATTTCCGATCGCAACAGTTGCAACACTGCCGAAGCTTAGTTCTCAACTGTGCGAAACGGAATCTGGCCTCGGGATCGTGTTACCGGCAAACTCTGACCATGAAGAGAATTCCGTGCGCCATATTTTCTGTTTACAAGAAGCATTCCCTGGTGCAGTGTTGCATGCATATGATATGCAGTTCAATTGCTGCACATATGATATATGCGGTGTAGGATGTATTGTCGAGGCTTGTGAAGGATGGCTACAGGCTCATTTGCGAATGTTTCAACTTGTGCTTTTCTAGGCCAGAGCAAAAAACAGCGTCCGAATCTTGCCAAATGCGCTATCGAAATATGAATTAAGTCTGAAATCCGTCGCAAAACTTACGCAAAGTCGAAGCCACAGTTTCCAGGAATACTCGCAAAGCGAGATCAACTTCGTGAGTAACAATGCGTTGAGCGTTGGTTTTTGAGAAAAGGGTATATCTGTCACAAAAAAATCTGTTGCTGGTAATAGCTAGGGCCATTTAAAGTCATGAAAGTCATATTTTTTCCTGTGCTTCAGGAAGCTCTGAAACGAATTTTAAAATAAAATTAGCACCTCTACGAAGTCTATAACAAAAGTTATAATGTCATAACAAATTATGTTTTCCATGTTACGTCATAAAGTCATATTTTGCATATTTTCAACCTAATTCAACAAGAAAACCATTAAAACAATCTCAAAATATCAGGTGAAACTAATATATCACTAGGTCTAAGCTGCATCCTGTCCGTTCAACACACTTGGGTACCGTGTAAATGTTGACAAAGACGTAGATGAACCAAGTTATTTGGATGAAATGTAATGCACTGCTTAAATATGCATGTTCTTGCTTCCCCAAGAAATAAACCAATGTCCACGCATGTATTCAATTTGCTTTAAACGAAACTATATGTATATATGTTTTGCTCATGTTTTGAGCTGTTTGTTTCAGTGGGGCTTAAACAAACCATTGACTACCATCTCTTATGTCTCTTTTCTCTGCTAAGGCTTCTTTGTACAGTAGTTGTATGTTCTAGCAGGAGCGTAACGAGGTTAGATGACGCCCGGGGCAAGAAAAAAGTTGGCACCCCCATGTTCGAACCTAAGGTCTTTTGGAAGCAAATGTACTGAAGAAAGTAGTTGTGACAATGTTGGGACTTTTCGGCGCTCCCCGTAGTGAGTCGGCGCCCGGGAATTGTGTCCCCCTCTTTGCGCCCCTGGGTTCTAGCTCAGTCAGTTTTTCTTGGTCATGTAAAGTCATATTTCTGAAAAACAAAATCATATTATCAAGTTTTTAGGTGATAAAAATCATCATGGCCCTAGTAATAGCTAGTAGCAGGTTTCGATCGCAGTGTGGAAGAACTCTTTGCAGAAGTGTTGTCCAGGGGGAGTTGCACAGGTAAGATTGTCTGGGGGGAGATGTTTTTCGGTAACGTACCACTGTCTATTGTCAGTTGATTCTTTTCCTTTTCAAATATCTGCCTTAACAATTCCAAAAGAAAAATTATTTCAAGCTTAAGAAAAATGATTTTACATTGGCGTGTCGAAAGTAGCCCCGTGGCAGATTAAGCGGGGATGGGCGCCTGCAGACCACTCGTGGCACGTCAAAGGCGGTACAAAGTGGCCATAATGAAACTTTCAACATTCTTTCGAGTTATAATGAAAATTTCGAAGCAAGAAGCGAAAGAAACTCTTTTCATCAGTGCTTTTCGCACAGGTAAGCGAGCTTTGCTTTTGCCGTTAGTGATAGTCGCTGACCGAAACCATTTTCATGCTCACCCATATAGGATCCTCCTCGAAGAACCTACTAAAGTAACCACGTGGTTCATGTCCTGCGTCGACGAACTCCACTTTGTTCGTTTTAATCGGGGGACGTCCGAGTTCCACGTCTGTTTGTCAACAACCACTTTGATATGACTGGGACGTCGTCGGAAGAATAAATTCGTAAGAAAGCTAATGATAAATTCTAAAATCACGTCCAAAACTGCGGCCTTACCATTTCCAAACTTTGTTTAAACATACTTTTTCTGTCGAATCGTGAATAAAAGGAAAAACGTGCGAGTGATCACGAGCCAAGAGAGTTTATAACCAAACTGCGATTGGCGCCACTTACCTTTTGCACCGCTTTCTTTTTATGATTGGTTTCACTTTTTTTCTAAATTTTACTCAGTTGTAACTGCATGAAGTTTATCTTGGATTTCCAGTTAAGTGCTTCAATGATGTATGTGTAGTATATTTCCAAGTCAGAAGTAAGCAAACTTAATGGTCTCATTCAGGGGTGGAGTGCGGTGCCGTAGGCCATCTTAATTTTTGGGGCCACGCGCAGGTGTGACCTATTTGGCCGTTTGTCTGAAAAGCATGAAAGTGTGCCCCTCGTATGTGTAGTGCCCCCTCAAAATTTTATCTTTTGTTGTGCTGACTTTGGTTCTACGATTGCCTTAGATCAGGGTCTCCAAACTACGGCCCACGGGCCAAACCCGGCCCGCAACGCTATTTCATCCGTCCCGCGAAGATATTTTGTCAATAATGAAAAAATAATATATTTACGAAGAGTTTCTTGATTTGGCAAAATGTAACATATCCCGACACAATCACATTACGTAAGATGCCCGGCCCTCGGACTATTGTGTGATAGCTTATGTGGCTGTCGGACAAAAAAGTTTGTAGATCCCTGACATAGAGCTTCAACAAGCAATCTGTTTGCGGGAAGTCTAGTTAAACACAACCAAACATAGAATCCAATACTGACAATATTGCTTTTCATCAAAGTTTTGTAGTGTCTGGCGGTCTTGCGTTGTTGCGAGCTTTTTGTCAGTGAAAAATTGTACTTAAGTACCGTTTCTTTTCTTTTTCGTTCTTTTTTTGTAACCGCTTTCATACATATGGCCTGCATCAGCATCATACAGATGACCTTTCATACAAACGGCCTCTCTCTGGCCCAGATGCACAATATTGTCGCGTTGTTACTGTACTGATAAGAGGATAGAGTAGATATGCATTTCCGCTCGTTTCAAGGTAAATTGTGAGGTTATGCCTCTGCGCAGTTTTGCAAATTTTTAGTTAATATTGAGTCGTCATAGGAAAGAGTTGCGCGGGGCCCCCAAACTAGCGGGGCCCTAGGCCATTGACTATTTTGCTTATGCGTAAATCCGTCACTTATCTCATTAACTACGTTTAAACTGAAAATTTACTCAAGTTCAGAAACAGGAACATTTTAGTTTTGATCGCTCGTGTCTGAGGTGAGGTATAAAAAATGCGGCCAAAATTCAAAATCAACCGCAGTAATTCACACAATTTTTAAGGCCCACCTCTCTACTGTAAATTATGAAGTGCACTTGCATGATGCTGGGATCAGAGGCATTGTAGACATGCTGGGCTTCATACGTCAACGTAAACAGCCCGTTTATGCTGCGAAGCGTTCCCTGCAAACTCACAATGCTGCCAGAACCATCAGCGCCGAGGTTGGAATCGACCTGTAAAGTATTACAGTACGTTTGGACGAAATTTTCTCGTTTAAAGTGAAAAATTGTCTCAATGAAAATTACAAACGTAGAGTTCGAAGCTTTCTCCAGCTTACCCACGTTCTGACGAATTGCTTTCGTCATAAGCGATTGTTTTTATGTGAAACTTTTAACACAACTGCGTGCACTAGAAACAGGGCGGATCCAGGGGGACGATGGCCTCCCTTAAAACCCACGAAAGTGACTTTATTCACCATGATTTTGTACAGTTCGGAAAGCAGAATTCGCGGTATTAGGCCATTTTGCCGTCCAGTGGTTTGTCACAACAGTGTTTTGAAGTATACTTCATCTCTCCAGCAGTAGTGAACCCACAGTGAGACTTGACTACCAAATATTAACGAAAAGCAATTCCCTAACCTCACTGGTTGGATCCGACCTGACTAGAAAGTCTACAGTCTTGAACACTAATCAAATCTTGCGCTGTTTAGCTAAGGAAAATTTTTAATTCCAATCTACGAGTAGGCTAATTTACTTCAGAAAACAGCTTACTTGCCTTTACTCGCAAATTAAAGACAGTTTCTTCAATCCACATGAACATGAAGAACGGATAACCTGTGCTTGAGTTCACTTGAACGCCTCCCTGAGTGTACTTTTCTTCATAAGTAACTTTTTTGAAAGGAACTGCAGCTCCGAGAGAGTAGGAGATCTACAAATCATAACGAAACAAGAGCTTCGAATAATAAGGAAACAATTTCAGTGTCAGTGATTTTACACCAGTGTGACGTGGAATAATGCTGGCCCGTCCCCAGGATTTTGCAGCAGCGGGGCCAAAAAACACAAGGGGGTTGCATTTTTTAAATACAATATTGCATTTGGGGGTCCAAACATGAAATGGGGGCACAGATTTCAAAAGGGGGCCGAGAAATATTGGTCCCCGCTGGCGAAGAAATAGATTAATTGCACACCGGGTTGTAACGTATATAAAACTTCTCAAAAGTATTATTTGCGTCATTTTTGAAATATGTTTCGCAGGTCGGCAGATGTAAGATGTTACTGAACATAAGCATGCAGTTACTGGGTTGCAACCAAGATATTTCCATTATGCCCACAAGTGCAAAATGTTAATCTCCCAATTTTAGGATTTTTGGTAAATTTTGCCTTGTGAGATAGGCTACTGTAGCATGCTTTTAATCGACGAACCATTTTGCCGCGAACTTGGGCAGATACACTGTTCTTTAAGGTGTTTTGTGAAACCGAAACGGTCTTATCTTTCATTGGTCTTGTCTTTTCATTGATAAGGGACTTATCTTTCATTGATCTCTTTCTTGGCGTTTCCACATCTCAACGCTGTGTCACAGACCAATGTCAATGATTAACACATTAAGGAGAAGTGACAAGTTTTTACCAAGTTGTCAACATCTAGTACTTTAAAAGTGCGCATGTTTTGCCTGTCCTGGAGTATGGAGATGTAATTCATGATAACTGTTCTGTGACAGACATTAGATGTCGTGGAAGCGTTGGAAGTCTGCTGCAAAGCTCTTCCTCGGCTGCCACGTAAGAATACGCTGAGTAATTTACAGCAGGTCTCACTCAGGGGCGTGGAGAGGGGGTATCGGACGGGGCGACGACCACGGACATCCAAAGACTGAAACTACAAGAATTACGTTTTGTTGAAATACTGTAACCCCATGCTTCTTATTGTAAGGCTACTAATACATGCTGGATGGATCTGATGGGAACTTGCCTAAGGAGGGCATGCAAATGCATGCTAAGTGACCCGATAGAGAGATGAAACACTGCCATCGTTATCTTAAGGCCTTACACGCTATCTCTCTTCCTCCCTTTGTGGACCGGCCAGTTGCTGCTAGCCTACTGTTAATCTGCGTCTTGCAGCCGTTAAAAAATCTCTCGATTCTCTCTAGAGCCTGGTTTCTCAAACTGGGGTCGCGCCGACCTTTGGCGCGTCCTGTCTCTCATGCCACAGCATCTCCGTCGTTAGCTTCACATTCTTATCGGATATCTTAACACAATTTTTTACCTGCCTTCCTTACTTCTCTGTCCTTTTGCAAACGTTTTTCGAAAATGTTTCCAACTATTCATCACATTTTCGTCTCCGTGTGCAGCAACCTCCATGGGATATTAAGTCTCTTCAACACTCATTTCTCAGAAAGGCTCCAAACTTTTGAATTTATAGCATGGCCTGCACTGCGATTTTTCTTTGAATTCTTTCCAATTTCACTTCGAAGTATCTAACTTTTTTCGTAATCATTCGTAGCACAACTAAAATATTGTGCATGCTTTCTTTTATCCACAATAAACTCACTATCATGACCACTACGTTTGATGGTGCCAATACGGGGCTGTAAAATCCGAACACCTTATATTCTTTTAATGCCCTTGCGCCTCTAGTCAGCTCTTATTGTCAAGTAAGGAAAAGATTCTTGTGGATGAAGATGTTCAGTGTTTGAATCTTCAGAGTTTCATGATCTAACCGTAATATTACTCTTCAGACATCGAGATGCATCCAGATAGCCATCTGCATTCCTGTTCCAGCTATAGCTTTAAACAGGCCTCATTTTGAAGCACGAACCCGGCCCGAGCCCAACATTTATTGTTGAAGCCCGATTTAGACTCGAAAAGCAAATTTATAGAGTGAGTCAAGACATGCGCAACTCCTGATATCAAACAACGTAGTGTACGGGTATACTTGCAGGTACACGGTTTTATCAAACTCAAACTAGCAATCACCTTGACCGGAACATTGCTTTAAACAAACACAAACTTAGCTTGTTAGTCAGCGATAATACTGCGGAATGTAATATTCGCAAAAAAAGAAACTATCCACGATGGCGCTATAGGCATAAACGAAACTACCTAGAATAGCGATGTAGCCATGAAAAGCTGGTTTGTAGACCATCATTTTTAAAAAAAAGCCAAGAATCGTGGAAGTGATTGATCTTTTCGAAGCAACGCTATTGCGTGCTAATTTCCTCACTGCTGTCGCCTTCTCAAAAAGAGTATGACACTAATCCGAGCAGAGAACAAAACAAAGCAGCTGTGTGTGCAAATAGAATTAGCTGAAGAAACATCACATTCACTTCACTCACAGAAGTCACCGCAGTGAGCACAGCAAAGGTACACAACGAAAGAAAAAATCGTTACTTTGAATGTCATAAAAAAGTTTTGTATGCAGGCCCGAAATCGACCGGAAACATTTCGACAAACTTAAGTCCGAACCCGGCCCGAACCCAGCCCGAAACCCGGCCTGACCCGAAAAGCCCGAAAACCATTCTTCACAAGTCGGGCCGCGACTTACAACTCTGTTTCCAGCAGATTTATTTGTTTTCATCGATCCATCAAACTTTAAAAACATATCTTACCAATTCTAGTTATTCGTAACTTTCTTTTTGCCTATGTGTTCAAGTGGATGTTATTACGGCTCGCTACTTTGTACGTAAGAGTGTTTATTGTTCTTATTTGTTTCTTTTTGCTTTCCACCCTTTTTGCGCCTCTTTAAGTATACAACTTTGAAGCCCATATTTATCGCAAAAAGCCGATGATGATTTCTGGCCTTCCCTAACTGGCAATGACCAATAAACTTTTAACGCCATCATGGCGCTAACACGCTAGTTTTAGGACATTGGAGACAACATGGTCGACAGTTGCCTTCCATTAAATCTCTGCGACCTGTGAGTATGGCACAGAAGAACAAACCGTCGACCATGTTGTCCTCCAATGTCCAATCCAACAACCTCCACATGGACTGCACGTCCTGACGGTTCTGGACGATGAGATAACGGAATGGCTGCTCAACACCTGCCCCGAAATCTAGCGCGGTCAAGCAGTGGATAGACGAACTCGGTCAAAAGAAGTAGAGGCTAGTTTTTATATTAAGCACCGCTATATATGTTGCTGCAATAAAGTTGAAGTAGTCCAATTGTAGCAATGTGTGAAGTTGCGAAGAGGCGAGTTTACTTCGACAGCAGTCCTTTCCAAACTGATGCTACTTGTAAAAAGAGAGTAAGCAAGTAAAATGCTCTAATATGTAATTAATTCGAATCTAGGCCATTTATATTTACATTTGTTCGAATCACTGATTTACGCTGTTGTTTTGTGTGCAACTTTCCAACGCTTCTCAGTTTCACTCTGTGACCAGGTTTAAGTAATTGATTCCGCAACAGGATGGCAGCTAACATTCGAAAGGTAAGGTATTCTAGAAAAGTCACACTCAAAACCACTCAAATATCACTCCGATTTCCTGATGCAAAAATGTCTCGTTGCCAATAGGAGCATGTTGAAAAACACATTTTCAAAGAAAAATCAAAGAAGGTGTTTGCCTTCGTTTTACTTAAAATGTGATACATTTTTAGACATTTTTCTATTATATAGCGGTAGTATTAAAAAAGTTAAAAATTGTGAAGGACAGTTGCCTTACATTAAATCTTACAAATCAATTTTTTCAGTGGTAAACTTTATTAGAAATCTTTTCTAGCTATTTTTGAAAACGTTCATTATCACCAATTATGAGGTGCGGTTTTTCCATTGTAAAACGCTACAAGAAAACCTGGGAAGAGCAGAAAAGTAACAACATCAGCATGTTCTTTTTCCAATGCCTCTCATTACTTACCACAAGATGACATTGACATGGAAGTTTGTTTCTATCAGGGGCTGGATATGACAGTCAATTTAATCAATTTTGTTTAGTTGAGATGTAAGTAGCACTAATTTACTTATCTGGAGAACATGTGCTTCTGAAGCTTACCACAAAAATATACTTTTTCAGGTGCATAGCTCATTGTTATTCAGGCTGTCAACCGGCAGCGTAGCGAGCCCAAATATTTGAGAGGGACCAAAAAATTTTGGGGGGGCCGTAATGTTTGATTTTAGGCAAATAATACTAATTTGTTTGGGATACCGTCTCTCGAGCACAAAATGACTATATGTTCTGAAAATTTGGTGAGGGGCATGACCCCATAGGCCCCCTGGCTACACATATGCTGTCAACGACTGGGCCAGACATTTCTACGAAAATCCTGCATCACCTGATTGCCAGTGTCAAAGATGTCACCTCCACCATCATTGATACTTTGTTTTTCAGAATCGTCATACTGGTAGCTGTTCCAGCTGGGAATGCTGGTAATGATCAGATGTGAAACGTGGCGAACGGCAAATATTAAGTGGTTGACGTCAGCAGTTCCTGTGATTTCTGCAAGAGACAATGTAATCATGTCTATGCCGACTCACCGAAAGAACAAATCTGTTTTTCTTTTGTACTGAAGAAAAGAGAAACGAAAAACTTGATATTTTGGTGAAGCGATGTTATTTGAGACAAAGTCTTTATGATCGGATGATTGATCCGAGCCATTCCGAAAGAGAGAATGCAGTGCGGAGAGCGTCACGTGACAGTGCCGCAACCAATGTTTGTGCCATAACTTAACTTACAGTACATGGCCGTAAAGCAACGACAAAAAGGTCGTCACAGTGTCGCATTTTGACGGCGGCTGATAGACAGCTCTGACAACCTAGACCCTGTTCTAATACCAGCACAGGTACTTGGGACATCAATTGGATTACTCACGGTAAAACGTCTACTAGGCTTTATCTAGATCTCATTTGATTCGGTCATCACGCCACGTATAATCTTTTAGCAAAAAAAACAAACTGTATGTACAGAAAATAAAGATGAAATTTATCTGGATTAAACTGTATATCCCACATGAGTGCTCCAAATATCACCATTCAGTGCGCTCCTTTCAAGAGTTCGGTCTCAAACTCAAGGTATCCCTTTTGCGCTTTACCATTGTCAGAAGGTTTACTTTTTGGTTTTGCAGCTTTACGCCACTCCGCGTTGTATAAGGGGGTCATTGTGAACGCCGACGTTTAGCTGGTTGTGACATCCATACGCGCAATTTTGTTGTAAAATGTGAGGGGGCAGGTTGGTGCGAAACCAATATATTACCAAACCTAAAGAGAAAAATGTGGGGGACATGGCATATTATATGCCACTGTCTGAAAAAGTGGGGGCGCGTCCCCCGTGTCCCCCCACCTAATTGCGCCCGTGGTGACATCGGTAACCTCCATGTTTCATTACTGGAAGATAGGGAAAGTAAAACATAGCCCTCTACAAACTGTTTCTACGTCAGAAAACATCGATACCTTTTTTCAGGACTTTCATTGGATAGTGATCTTTGTACAAACTTTGTAAATTGCTTCCGTAATTTTGAAGAAAGTTGTTCGTAGTCCTGTACGAGAGCGTAGCAGCGGCTTTGTACCTGCTGGCAGGTGTGCCGTTCGGTACGTGCCAAATCATCACGTTGCGCGCCTGAGAGCAACATGAGGTTTAAGTGGCGTTCATTGAAGAAAACGCTGCCCCGGATATTACATTTTTGTGGTTTCGTGTAGCGTCAGTTGTGAGTTCATGTCGATGGGGGAGGCAAAATGCAACATTGTTAATTGCTTTTCGATGGGTTGTTTGCCACAAAAACTGATAAAAATTTAAGAAGCTCAACTTACGTTTAGCAAAAAATAAGCTGGATTTTTGTAATCGTCGCTTGTCGCAGACTGCACATCCCCAAAAGTATTTGTGTTTTCCCAGTTTCTAGCACCTGCGCATAAAAGAATAGTCACACGTTCGATTGCTCTTGCAATTACTGCTGCTACGGATGAAGTGGTGGATAGTTCAAACATGCTGTGCTGGGAAGTGTACCACATGGTCAGGGCATCATTTTTAATCTTTGGTTTTGTGTCGATCAGTCATGTCAATGCAAAAAATCGTGAAATAATTTTGATCGAGTTGTTTTCATATGGTGAGTATACGGATAATATAGTTGTTTAAACATGACAAAAATGATAACACAGATAGTGAGGTTGTTATCGCTAATCTATTTGCAGCTTTCCAGGAGCATTTTAGATTCAAGAAGGGGGGTCATAGCGAAAGAAACTTATATGGATAAAGATAAAAAATGAAAGACCGAAGAATACTGGTTTGGTCAGCAGGGACCTGGTTGAAAGAGAAGCTTGTCAATGAAGGTGATCGTCATTTTTGGACTGTGTTAGAAAGCTGTGATCTCGAATTTTACTGTCGCCTGTGACAAGCACAAGCGGACAAACGTTCTTGATGAACGTTGAGGGAAAGTTTGACTTAAATCCTATGGCCATGTGTTTATTGTAAGCGACAAAGCGATGCCACTGTTGGCACATGAACAGTTCAAGCTCATTCATTCAGGTAAAACAATCTTCGTTCAAACGAAGCAACCTACTTTGTTAGGCTCTCTCTCTGTGTCCTCTTGAGTTCAAAGCTTTCTTTGATCACTGTGAGCATGAAGAGCCATAAAACCGGTTTTCGTGCAAAAAAACGCCGCGATGAAATACTCGTATGAGCAAAGTGTGACCTTCCAGTAAAAGATGCAACAGCCAACACTTACTGTGAACATGATCGACCTTGCCTTGCTCGCTAGACCAGCGGTCGCCGCGTGTGCACGAGCCGTTGACGTTGTTTTCGTGAACGCTCGCCACCAGAGTCCAAGCGCCTCCGGGTGCTGTCATGTCGCAAAATACCTGTCGAGGAGAACGCTGCTCGTGTTTTGATTCACGATTGTATCGCTTCGCCGACAAAGTTGCTTTCGCTTTGCACGTGATAATTCATCCTGACGAAAGACCATTGAAATGTTGGTCGTTTCATGAAGTGCTGTAATTTTCATTCTACAATTCGAAGGCAACGGAAGCGAGCACATAACTGCAGGCACTGCTCGCTGTGGTTCGTCATCGCTACTATCGTAGTTTCTTCCGAGGAGAGATTGAGTGATAGAGTTTTATTAGGGAAGTCTGTTTATGATTTTCACAAAATCTTTAAACACATGAATGTTTCTTTGTTTGATTTTTTTCTTGATTTTGCTTTCTTTTCATCATTTCAAATGTACTTGTCAATAAATGCGAACGTCGTTTTTCATTTGCGGAAGAGGAAAGTGACACAACGAGTTTATCTTGGGCTGTAACTACACAAAATAGATGAGCTTTGTCCCAGCTTCAAAGTTATCCTTACGTATCTCTTAAAGTCTCCAACAGTTACCAGTTCTTTGCTCATTCCTTCGCACAGTAATTCCTGATCAATTTATCGTACGGTGCGTAACTGAAATGGGGTTACGTGTAAAAGTATTTCATACTTTTTTTATACTTTTATTTTTTTACATAATTTATCTAACCTTTACCTTATTCAGTATTTTTAAGCAATTGACTGCCAGATTGCATCGAATTAACCCCTTCAGTTAGAATGCGGTCTATTTCTAAGCTAATAAGTGTTTTTTTAACAGCTGAAAAACAGTTTGATAAAACAACCAAGTGAACCCGTAAAGATGCGAAGTGGAACCAATTTGCTTTTTGGGCAATGGTAGGTATTCTTATATACTATTTGCTTTCATAAAAATGTGAATGAAAAATTACTCTCTGTATTTCTTATTCATAAGCACATATCCCCTTGAGACTTGCAAGAGAAATTAGCTTGTATAAAGACATTCATCACCCATTCGTTTTCTGAAGCCAAGCAATTTAAAAACTGAAAACCTTTTTTGTTCAAATCGTTTGACAGCTGTTGCTTTAATTACTTCATGTAGTGGAACGTTTTACGCAATAATCGCTTGTTTCACGCAAAATCTGCCCTTCTTTCCAATATCTTTTTGGATTCAAGTTGCCTTCTCACCCATTGTGTCAATTCTATTTTTTAATTTTCACACATTGAAGAAGTGGGTGATGTCAGAGATGGTTTGACGAAAGTCCTTTATTGGGATACAAATACTTTGCTGTTAAATTTTTTTGAAATGAACGCAATAAAGGGCGAATGGTGCCATTTACAATTATGCAGCAAGAGGTTCATTTATTAAACTCACTGCCATCTGCCCACCGCGAAACCTCCGGTAAATATACGCGAACGCTTAAATTTTGCAAGAAAGAAAACCAAGTGGCATCGCACCACGAGCTGACACGTACTTGAAATACAGTAGAAAATGCATTAGGCTTTATGTGGTAGATCCCGTCTGACGTCACCTCGTCTCAGCAGGTCAGAGCAGGACGTTCCGGGATTGGTGACAGATCCTGGTGGAAAATCGGCACCTGTGTGTATTGATAAAAAGATGCAGAGGTGTATAAGACGGTTTTTACCGTGACGAAAGAGAAGCACTCCCAACAAAGATTGTTTTTATCTTACAGTATACTGTATACTCGAACGTACACAAAAAAACATGTTCATCTCGTTTGAGCAAATGGAACAAACATTTTGTTTAGATTAGCGCGGTTGGCGCTTTCGTGCTTCCAATACAACATGCTTCGTTACAGATGTAACAACTCACCAGTCGCGTTTCGTCCAGGCGGACCCTGAAAAGGCAAACTGCAATTAAGTATAACTTTAGGTATCACTGAAAAATATGGTTTGACAGAAACAATGAAAAGAAACCATCATTTCTTTTGAAATGAATCGCTTTACAAAAGAAATTGATTGCAAATACCTAACCCAACAAAACACGATTTTTGAAACAACAAGAAGGAAAATGTTCACATTGCAGTCATGTATTTCGAGCAGGGGATTTTAACGTGGAAAACACCGAGAGGTCACTTTTTGCTGGCCTTGTTATTTTGGTGATCGGCACACTCAGACTTAGCATCTTTGACAAATTCCCCGTGGCCAGGAAAATTTCCCTACAGCGCTAGTATATAGTTTCCTACTGTGGTAATTTGAGCATGGCTAGAACACTCGCAAAACGCCAAAGGTTTTTATTTGGAATTATTAGTGACGCACATAAATTGCAATTGTTTTATCTGCAGGAAAACGGACGGGGATTCCCGACTATGATACTCTATGAGAACCTGTAGTGGTTCCAAAAGCCTTTGAGGCGTGTTGCAGATTACGGCGCAACCGATTTTTGCTTGGAGATATTTTTAAGGCATAAAAACAATCTTTGAAAAGTTGCACCGAGCTTTTCACTTTGTTTCATCAAAAGCGCAACCATAGTCAGCAGTTATTTAATTAGCAAGTTTTACAAAGAGAACTCGGAGATCAGAAATGGACAGTTTCGGAGATCAAAGGTGTGTTTAAGGGAAGAGGGGGACCAACGGAAACATAAAGTTTTGTTTGCTTCTTTTTTTCCTTTTCCCAAAGCATATATCAAAATGTAAAGTTTTTGAAAACTCTTGCAGAAAACTCGGTCATGCGCACAAAGCATCGGTCGCTTCAACTGCGTTGCATACTTGACTGCCAAGGATCAACAAAAAAGGAGTCAGTCGCGCCAGTCCGCAGACAAAAGATAGGAGCGTTCTGCACTTAAATGTAATTACTCAGCTTGGATCTGTGTACTTACCGCTGGCCCGCGTTTTCCTGGACGACCTTGACCACCTTTTGGCCCCGAAAAAGGGGCGGCGCCCTTCCCGCCCTTATCACCCTGTCGCAAAGAAACATTATGAAATTAGATATATATATTGAGGCAGCATGAAACAAGTTTTCATACCAAAGAAGTGTCAGGCAAGGAAAGCAAATGAATAAAAATCGGACAAACATAGGTAAAATGTTTTCACAATGAGGTAAAAAGTTAAGTACAGTTTTAAAATGTGGAACTTGGGCCACCGTTTCAAAAAATGAAAGTTACTTTTTCCATAAAGTCGATCAGAAACCTGATCCATGAAAATCTAAAATCTTCTTTCTATTTATGAAAAAGTATTTGTTTGCTTAAAATAGATCAGTGAAGTTGCCGGAAAAGATATAACTACCACTATGACATCACCAGCGTAAAAGCTGATATCGGTGGTTATGATTTAACTGATCTGAAAGATGAATAGTTTGACAGAAAAGTAACTATTCGGCCTTCTTGGTATATTTAATTAAATACAGCATTCTGCTGAAAAAGAACATCCTGCGTTTTAATTATGAGCCAATGTTTGTAAAATTTTGATGTACAAATGTGATTTAATAAAAAAATTATTAAATGTTAATAAAAAAACAAGTTCATAAAAAAGCAAGTGTTCGACATACGTCTCTACATGAACAAGCGCATGAACCGAAATCCAGCGTGTGAGCTTGAACGTATTGGGTCACTGTTAGGAGGATGAAAACAAACCAAACAGTAAGGCTTTCCGATCTTTTGAAAATAGCCATTTGTAATAATTGGACTTATATGTTATTGCCTGGAACAGTGATATTCAACAATTTTCCTTTCGCAGCTCACTTTCCTTTAGGACAAGCCAGTAAGACTTTTAAAACAATTACTACGGTAGATAAAGCATACTGTAAAAGACAATTGCTGCAGTAGATAAAACATACTACATTTAAAATTTTGGGAAGCATCTGTGTACTTTATGTCATCGACCTAAAATGTGCTGTTCACTTGACACCTGAAAAAACGCGATTCACATGGTCTTTACAGCAAGGGTCACCAATCAGGTCTCCCGCAAGGACCATGTAGGTCGCCCGAGGGCCTGTTCTAAAAATAAAATTAGCATGATCATTGTCTTAACATTAACGAATATCAATACTAAAATAATTGGAGGTAAATTGAGCAAAATTTTTATTTCAGATGCGTGTATCAAACTAGCAGCCCTTCGTATTAATCGGCACACAAGAAGTAGCTCGCAGTTACAAAAAGGTTGGTGACCCCTGCTCTACAGCAAGACCAAATCAAAGTTTCACACCAAATCTTTTTAGTAGTGATGGTAAAGTGAAAGATTCTCTTCAACCAACCGTATAAAAACATTTCACTAACGCTCTTGGATTTGCCACCCATTTAGTTGCCGCCCATCAGAATTGTTTCAAGTGCTTTTTTTGCATTTTTGAAAACCTGTCTCGCTTGGAGCGTTTTTTGATTTCTAAGTGTTTGTGTTTCTGCGAGGGGTGGATTGTTTGCATTTGTTGTACTTCTGTGTGCATTTTGAGTTATATTTCATTATTTATGTTCCAGATTCACTGTACAGGGTCGTTTGTATTAAATTATTGTGTTAATGTCTATCTCGTAATACTGAGCCATGCTTTTACATAGGAAGCATTAGCAGTTGTTTAATCTAACTAGAAAGGTCAAGCAACCGAAACGACGATTAATGCAATTTGCTAGTATATGCTACGTGAACCAGAGCGCGGGCGCAAAAACGGCTTTACGTAACAAACACAGTGGTTCCCTGCAGGATGACAATTGCAATACTTAGAAATGCTGCGAGTTGTTAAAAGTTTTCTTTGGAGTGCAATAAATTTTCAAAATGCATCCAACCTCATTATAAAATTGCGGTAAGTTTCCAATTGAGGTTCGCAAAATATTTAACCCTTTTGCAGGGCGCTGTAAGTCTGAAAAGGTTGGGAACCACTCAGAGCAGATGTAGGCCAAGGGGGGAGTAAAAGAGTTGAGGGCAATAGAAACTTATGAAGAACAAAAACATCATTGCCTACGCTTGTTTCTGTTCAGCAACAATATTGACCTCAAACATAATAACAGAAATTACATCAAACCATTCTGACTTTTCTGGGTGCGCGAATAGCTGCAACAAATTTGTTTCAAGTCGATATTGAAAATTTATGAAATTACCCACGATACTGTTATGAAAAAGCACCTCTGCCCCTGCTGCCTCTCTTTTGAAAGGGCAGGGGGACAATGCCCCGTTATGCTCCCGCACTCCGTCCCTGGAACCGCTGTATTAATGACTGCTAAACTGGACATAAGCTTGTAAATTGACCAAGGACATTACCATCAAAAAGCATAAAACTTTCAGTCGCATTAATCGACAAACATGTGATGTGCATTGATTGGGTAAAAACTCAGGAAAATCCTTAGTACAACCTATGTTGTTCTTTCTAGAAATTTTTAATGATATTTCCTTGTTATTTTACATTACCTTAAACGTCATGAACAGCACACACCGCTCTCTTTTTGATGGAAAGCCATTGGCAAAAAACTTGTCAGCCTACTTTTAGCAACAGCAATCAGCTCCATTCCGATGCTTTTCTGCAGATTTTTCTAGTGGCACACTATAGATATTTTCTTTTCACAAGAGTAGAGAGAGTTAATATTTACGAAGACAAAGACTTTTCTCCAAATATCTGATTCTCAACTTTCACGTCGGATTTGCGCAAGTCCCGGTGGTATTTCTGTTTGAACAACCAGTAAAAACTTCATCAGCATATCTCTGCTCAAGTTTCCTGCAGTTTCACATGAAATTTAAACTTTCAATGGTTTTGATCACTTCTCAAAGGGGCAGCAAATTTAAGCTCGTTTTTTTCCCAATTCGTCTGATTTTGGCCTATTTGCATTCAGTTTAGCTATGTTTTTAACCACGGTGAAGCAAATGCTTCTGCTCGTCCTTTCCTCTCTTATCGCTGGCTTGCCGAGCGCAGGTCGACAATATGTGAAACCCGGCGCAAAACGTACAGTGCGTTCCTCCTTCGATAATATCGGGCACTTCGACGACAACAGAGAATGTACCTCTGATCGAAAATGAGAAAGAGTGTTATTTAAGAGCTTTTACCTCCTTTCGATTCTTCATGCATTACTGCGAAGGCTTGCATGGGCGTGTTTAACTACACGTGCCGGAAATTTTCGAAGTTTTTTGACGAAATAAGAGCCGATCAGTTGCCAGCAGTGATGAATTTTCTGACCGGAGGCAACTATCGCTTCTTCTTATAGAGCTGTCGGTCTCTTGCTTCATTCTGAGCGGTTGGTTGAAAAACTGCGTTAACAATGCTGGTGTATTTCAATCAATGTAACTTTTTAAGAAAAATCGTCAGGCAAATTATCCATGATAGAAATATTTTTTGGTTTAAAGAACCATGGTCTGGTTTTGCGGTTTTGCGACTAAACTTGCGTATACCACAGTCCGTCGTGCAGCACAACTTGCCACAACAACAAGGGCAAAGCTAGAGCGGTGCCGCAGGAATATCTGCCACGATTAAGCTTGACCCACACAAGCGCCAAAAATATTTATTTGCTAATAGGAAAACTTCTACCCTAAATTGTTGCCCCCCCAGTAACACGATTGCCGCTTAACGTGTCCCCGAATGAAAACGTTAGTCTCCGCGGCAGAGTTCCAGGAAGCAAGCTGATGGTGGGGGTGCACAACTGGCGTGTTCCGATGCAGTAGCGTAGCCAGCCCAAAATTTTGGGAGGGGCCAAAAAATTGGGGAAGGGCAAAATGTTTGATTTTAGACGACTAACATCTATTTTGTTTGGGATACCGCCGCTCAAAGCACAAAATGACTATACGTTCTAAAAATTTGGGGGGGCATGGCCTCCTAGGTCCCCTCTGGCTACGCCTATGTTCCGATGCTCGAGACCTTTCACTTTATTGTCTGAATTTTTCTGCCGATGCAAATAGCTGTTTGCGAAAAATTCAACAAGGTTTCGTCTTGGTCTGTGATTTTTTGCCCGTTGCTTATGGTGAGCTTTAGTAAGACCTCAAATTTATACCAAGTTCAAAGCACAATTGTGATAAGCCGTAAACACTAGTATTACGCTTGCGAGTGGTTGCAACACTTACGCACAATGTGCGCAATCATATACAGCAGGGACTCCAAACCTATTTGCAAGAGGGCCAAATAAGCTGCAACGCAACAGTTCGAGGGCCGGACTTCTTAAGTAATGTGATTGTTTCAAGATATTATTACATCCGCCAAATCAACAAATGTTTCGTGAAAATATTATTTTCTCATCACCGGCAAAATGTCTTCGCAGGCCGGATTCGGCCCGGGGCCTTGGTTTGGAGACACCTGATATACAGGAATCTCGAAATTAGAAACGTTTCCTATCAAAACACTTTCTGTGTCGCTATCAGTAATGGAGTCTCGAGACTTTTTTCAAGTCTCGGTCTCGAATGTCTCGGTCTCGAAGGATTTCGGTCTCGGTCTCGTGCTCTTAGTCTCGAGACTTTGCATGAGTCATTTTTTATGAAGTCTTGCAAGAAGCAGCTCCTTAAAAACGGATTTATGAAGTATTTGTTCAAAATTCAACTGTTCAAAGCAGTCAGTGTCTAAGCTTTCTTTGTTGTTATGTGAGGGAGCGAAAACAGAAACTCCGAACAGCTGTGAATGATCCGTTTAACGTAAAAACATGGAATTATCCAAAACTTCAAAATAAAAAAAAACTTGGCAATAAAAAATAGCAAATCTAGGAAATATATATATATAGCCATAAAATCAGCAAGAAGGCGCTACACCATTATACTGCTAGTCCGATACAACGCTAATCTCGCCCTTCGCTCATTCTGCTACACTGAAGCAGGTTATCAAACTGTTTTTACTGAAGGACATATCAGCATTACGTTTGACTTCAAAAGGCCAGTTGTAACTATCACGACAGTGCAAATGTGGTTTTTGTCTGCGTGACCGCAAAAACCTGCAAGTGCAAACCTAGTGAATGCGTTGCTGCACATTCAAACTAGCGTGTGTATGTAACTAAATCAGCTATGTCCAACCCGCGGCCCAGTCGAAGGTTTTGTGCTGCCCAGTTTAGGTTTTCGCTGAAGCGAAAGTATCGTACACACTGACAACCAGTCCTTATTTTGATAATCTCGAATTTGACATTTTTGATGCAGGTGGTCTTTAGTGCCACTTTATCACGTCTGTTACCATTGCAGTTAGGATTCGAAGCTTTCAGTTCATTAGGTTAAAATAAATTTACTTTGTTAAGATTAAAGAAAGCCACTGAATGTGCGTTCCTCATTAATATGTCACTCAATGTGCGGCCCTGGTTAAGATAATGACATAATTTTTGGCTCAGCAAGCCATTTGGGTTGGACATAACTGAACTAAACAACGTTTATTTTATTTTATCTCAGATTCGTGGTCCATATCACAAGCACAACCGAATAATACAAGAGTACAGGAATGCTTAGCCATAGCGGATAGCACATTACAGAATATGCGTTAGCACACAATCAACACTGAGAGGAGCAAAACACTTTAACAACGCCCCAACTACAACCCCTTTACTCGTCATAACACAGGGATTCGGCAGTGGGAGAGAAATGAAAGCATTCTAACATCAAATTTTGGGGCAAACAGTTAAGAGAAAAACAAAGAACAAAATAAATTGGATGGGAGTGCACATTGGCGCACAGAAGCATGGGCGCAATTTTGTTGTAAAACGTGGGGGGTCAGCTTGGTGTGAAACCAATATAGTCATCGGGTCAATGCAGAAGTGGCGTTTTATATATACAGATTGCCAATCTTATTTCTAGAGGTATTTGAGACCAACACTGATCACGCTTTGTCCTTGCAGATGATTTGCATATTAATATACTTAAATTTGTTACTGGACACGGTACTGTAGTTCAGCCTTCTTCCATTAATATCGTATTTGGATGTCAACAAGCACAGCAATATAGTAGAACACATCAATTGGGTTTTATCAGAGCTGTCAGTTGGAGTGCACAAAATGCTGAATCGCATTGGTCGCACGTGCATATCACTCTTACAGTTGAACACTTCAGTTTTCGTGCATTTTATAAGAAGTGTGGGTTACAGCACGATTTGAGGTCTTGTTCACTTCATGTTACAAAGATGATAAATATTTTTCTTGCACATTTCCGTTTTTTGAAAAAGCCTTTTTAATGCTACTGGGCATCATGCATGCAACCCCACCCCTACCAAAATCTCCATTGATGTCCTCTTACCAGCAGCAAAAACATTTGGCCTAAAATTAGTGTAGCCTACTTCACAAAATGATTACAATCTATTTTTACTGTTGGTGGGTGGAGGATGTATCCTTTCAATCTCCCCTTGTTGGCCCCTGCATACATACCCACACGGAGTTGTGCAAAGGCCTCATTTTGAAGCCTGAACCCGGCCCGAGCCCGAACCCGGCTCGAGCCTGACATTTATTTTTGAAGTCCGATTTAGGCCTGAAAACCAAATTTACTGATGGAGTTGAGATATGCGCAGCTGCTGAGTAACAAAGAACTTTGTGTGCAGGGGTAGTTGCAGGCAGGGCCGGATTAACCATTGGGCAAACAGGGAAAATGCCAGGGGCCTCGCGCTTTTGGAGACCACGCGCTTGAATATCAAAACACTCCTTTACTGGTTTTTCATGTTTTTAGGCTGTTCACCACGCGTCAAAATTGTAAAGCTTTTTCATTAGGCTAACTGCATTTCGTATATAGGTTAAGGAAACTGACAACTATGGCATTTATCGTTTGTGAGTGACTTAAAAGAATTGAACCAAATAGCACCACGCTTTTTGACCCAAGCATTAAATCGAAATCAGTGCAGCCATGGGCGTCCGCAGAAATTTTTCCAGAGTGGGAGCAACGTTGAAATTTTGCTTATCTCTTTCAGATTGCTGACAATGCAGCGCAAATAGAGGTTCACAAAACGCTTTACCCTGTCTACCCATTAGTCTATACTGGTTGAACCTCAATTCTCAATCTTTTGTCTGAAATGTTTTCTGCACTTTGTCTACTAGAAATGCTTTTTATTTTCATAAACCGTCTAATATCCAGTTTTTCGAGCACTTTCTAGAAGTAAGTCATAATTTAAGAATAATCAACGGCCAGAACAACATAAGCGGTGAAAAAAACAGAACGTTAGACACTCTCACAAAAATTTTTCAAGCATTGAGAAGTAGCGCTATATCTTGACAAGACAATCGCACAACTTACTAAAGTTAGAACACCACGCAAGCTCAAGGAACTGAGGAGGTGAATTACGAAAACTCGCCAAAGCAAATACAGCTTTGCACTTAGTGTTCACTCAGAAGTCGGAACCAAGCTTTAACGACAAAGACGTATTGCCACAAATCTGAATAGATGTATTCTAACAAGCCACGTATTTTTATACTGTGTGAAAAGAAGCCTGCGTAAGAGTCGTTTGATTAAGGATTTTTCAAATTTGTGGAAGCACTGCTACAGATTTGCTAATGCTTCATTTCACACAGCATAAATCTGTACGTGGCTTATCGCTATCAGCAGTCGTTGTCTCGCTGCATTATCTGCATTATCTGCCAAGTTGCATGTAGCTGCTGAACGCCTGTCTGCGTTCGCCTGTCTGCGTTCAGCGGCTACATGCAGTCGATGCAAGGTTCCCATACAGACTGCATGATGCAGTGATTTCAAATAGACCCAGATTGCACACCAAAAAAAGCCATGTTCACACAATAAAAACCCAGAAAGCTTTTGTTTCAAGCCAAAACATGTGAGTGTGCTTGTTTGAATTGAAACGATAATCGAATACTGATTTAATTCTAATTTCTCTTCCAAATTTTCTTCTGCGGCGCGAACATTAACATCTGGACGACATTTTTGTTGCTCAAGCCGTTTTTCATAACGCTGGTAACATACGCCGTTGATGACATGTCTCACTAGTTTTAGGAGTACATTTGTTATTAAACTAGGAAGTTTTGTGCAGTCTTGAAGTGCAGTGGGATCTAAAATCCCACAAGAAGTAGTATCCCAATGATTTCTTCCTCTGATTGAACTTTGTTTTTAATTTTTATGCTTGAAACATCGAAATTTAAACATTCAATCCTAACCTTTGTTTCACCAGTTTCTTCAATTGGTCATTCGAGACAATAACATTTTATACATAACCCCGACAATGATCAATGATCTTATGTGAGGTTATGAAACCGATTGAACACGTTCTGCTTCATCCGATATGCGTACTTTCTCACCTGATGTGCGCATGCAAACACTGTAATATAAAGTCATCTTTATATTGTTGAACACATTAAAGTTGCTGATGAATTGATCACTTGAATAAAAAACGATTTAACGCGATTTTTCAAAATTAAACATAGACACGTACGTCGACTAAAAAAAACAGATCTGAGTGGAAAAAAAACGCAGTGGGATCCCAGCATGTCCACATGCGGAAACACCCTGTTGCCGTAACTTGGAGTGGACGTTTGAAGATTCGTTTTCTTGTGATAAAACTTCCTGTTTGAACAAATTAACCACATAAGAACCGCCGTACACGGTCACCCCAACTGTCTCTGAAGTGTAGGCTGCCAAATCGTATCAATTTTGACGTTTTTGACCGATGCTTCTGCAAATTTGAAACGAGAGCATGTAAAACGCTACGCAGTTGTGCAAAGCGTTTAGGGGGCCTCGCGATGACGACTTTGCCCGGGGCCTCGCATTCATTTAATCCGACCCTGGTATTCAGGTACACGGTTTATCATACCGAAAATGGCAACCACCTTGACCAAAACATTGGCATAATCTGGCACAAACGTAGCATGTTAGTCAACGACAATACTGCGGAATATAATGTTTCTCAAGAAAAAAAGAAACTATAACGAAACTATGTACGATGGTGCTATAGGCATAAAAGAAACTTTGTAGGATATCTCTACCCATATGAAAAGCCGGCTTGTAGGCTTCAAGCCAAGAATCGCGTGAGTGATTGATCTTTTCGACGTAACGCCATTGCGTGCTAATTTCCTCACCGATCTTGCCTTCTCAAAAACAGTGAGAGACTAATCCGAGCAGTGTTTGCAAACAGCTGAAGAAAAGTCACAATCACTTCACTCACAGAAGTTACCGCAGCGAGCACAACAAATTTACGTCACGAAAGAAAAAAGTCGTTGCTCTTAATGTTATAAAATGTTTTGTATGCAGGCCTGAAATTGGCCTTCAATATTTTGACAAACTTAAGCCCGAGCCCGACCTGACCCGAAAATTCCGGCCAGACTGAGAACTCTGCACCATGTTAAACGTTTCATTCCAGGAGTTCTACTTGCATAACGACACAAAAATATATTTGAGATTAAATCAAAATGCACACCAGTGAATTGGTAAAAAAGTACAAAGTTTCACCTTCAACACGAAAAGAATGTCCAACAAAACTAGGTGTGATGAATCTGTAAAGCTAATGTTTCGCACTTGGATGAAAACATTGATGCATTGTGGGTGGGTTTGGTTAAACTCAAGTAAATCAGATGACTTACAAACCAATGCATTCAACACAAGCACAAAGTGTAAGAAAAAATATTTTTGCAAAGAGCACGACGCAAGAAAGCAAGATTTTTTGCTTTCTTTACTTATGCATTTATGGACCCAACATGTTTCGTCAAATGTTCTTCCCTGTAATATTTTTAGCCTCCGGTAAGCCCACCACTTGGCTTTTTAATTGTTTTCTAATTCCAGGGAATCAAACGAAAAATTAAGGGATGTGTTGGCGGCTTACCTACTTTGCAGATGCAAACATTTAAGTATGTTAATTCGCGTAGTATCCCTGTCTAAATCCAAAAAAGTATACATGCAGCATATAGCAGGCTATAATATTCATTTCATAACATGATTTCACTGATGTGAAGGACGTTTCTTTGTTCACTTCATGTTCAGCAGTGCTTCAATTCTCTCTTCAAACGTTAACTTGTCGGCACTTGCGCGAGGCCCTCTGTAGGTGCGGAACCCATTTCGATAAAATAGATCAAATAGGCGTAAAACTGGCTCTGGGTGAGAAATGCTGACTTGCAGCCTTCATCGTGACCTGAACACTTAGTCCAGCTGTTGAACTTTTTCAGGGGTGTAGTGGAGTGGGAACGGCGTTCCCACACCTTTTTACACTACATTGAAACATGGCTGCGATTTCACAGATGTGATAGTGACACGCAGATTCGCACTGCTCAAGACCAGGGGTGTACAACCTTTTGCTATTGTCGGCCGCCTTACTTTTATTTATACGAAGTACGGCCGCCAATGAATTCGAGTTATGTTTATGAGATAGGCCTACTGCCGACCAACACAGAACATATTCAAACATAAATTGCGCAGTCATTCTATAATCACCATCCAAACAAACGCAAGGCAAGAAAATCAGCAGATACGATGTTGCGCATCGTATCTACTGATTTTCTTGTCTTGCGCTTGTTTTACTTCAATATACGCCAGCACGTCCGCCAAATCGTATATTTTGAATTACATGTGGACAGCCGCAAATTTCATTATCGAAGGCCGTAGGTTGCGCACATTTGCTCTACCAGGGGTTCCTAATTTTTATTCTTAAGATCCTTTTTCCAATATCAGCACGTTTTACGCGACCTTATACAATTGATTTTCTTATCTATCGTTTGCATAACGTATAGACTATATCTTAAAACAAGAAGGAATTTTACAAAGACCTACTATTCCGTTTATTCACTGTAAAATCTTTTTTCTGTAAAGTGCAACAGAGAAATTCAACGCTGTGGTTGATGGCTTTATAAAGAAAGTATCGTGATAGAGTACGTTCTCTGCCAAGTCCATTACGAAATATTTTTTTATTCACTGCCATTTGCAGTCTGCTATTTCATGTTGATATCTTCTCTTTCCAAGCATATCTAGGCTACAAAAATGCAGGTGTGAATGAATCTCACTTAAAAGTTGAAACGTCAGACCAGACGAGAAAATGAAACACAGAAGTACCGAAATAATTTGGAAGAAGCGTAACGAAATGATAGACTCAGTCTGCACCCACGTCAATCTGGCAAAAAAGGTGCGTGGATGGCTCACAAAGCAAGCTTTCTGAAGCGTGGCTCATATGTGGTAGTTGCAATAATCAGGTTGTCTTGCAAATGAGCGTCAGTGAGTCGGTTTCTATACTTTGACTTGATGTACACCATGCATGCAAATGTTGCTTCACACACATACGTGGACTCAAACTGAACAAGAGCTTTTGTAGCTTCATTTTTCAAACATGCATACTTCTTTGGTCCATTTAACCGAAAACTAGCTAAATCGGAATCCTCAAACTGAATTTTTTGGTTTTCATCTGCCTGCAACTCTGCCACCTCAAACACTAAGTCACCACAAGCCTCAGCATCAACTCGAAATGGAAACTTAACATGTTGATACGACAACTCTTCTAGTTCAGGGAAGCGTTCTTTAAAATTTTCTTGCAAATTCGTTATGTATTGAACGAGGTCTTGCTTTACACTTGGAAATGACATCTTACTATCCGTTGTTGCAAGAAATTCCTTGTAATGCGGAAACAAACCAAAATCACCAGTTTTTGCTCGCGTGACGAAAATAGCCAGCTTGTTAACAAAAGCACGAATGTAAGTTTGCGGTTCAAACACCCATTTGCCTCGAACTTGCAGTGAAATATGCAGCTCATTCAGTTTTTCAGAAACGTCAGTCAAGAGCGCAAGGCGAGCAATGAACAGATCATCTAAAAAAAAGTTGCATTTTTATTTTTCCGGTTGTGCAGGAAATCTTTTACTTCATTCCTGAGGATAAAAACTCTCTTCAGTGTACTACCGCGTGAAAGCCACCTCACAGCTGTGTAAAGTAATAAAGTGCTGTGCTCTGCATTTTCAGTGGAGCAAAGATCCTTGTAGAGTCGGCAGTTCAAATCTCTGGACCTTACAAAATTAACCACTTTCATTACTACCTGCATCACTTCATTGAACACAGTCGAAAGCTCTTTGGAAGCCACTTCCCGGTAAATGATGCAGTGTTTGATGTGAATGTGTGGAAATTTTCTTTGAAGGGTACCTCGAAATCCAACATTTCTTCCCATCATCGATGGAGCGCCGTCGATGCAACACTCTACGACACGACCTCAATCAAACTGATTCTCCGTGAAAAAAGTATCCACAGCGCTAAAAATATCGTGCCCTGTTGTTGTCGAATGCAACGTCAAAGAACAAAGAAGCTCCTCTACTATGCGACATCCACATGCAAATTTGCCATATACACCAACACTCTTTCTCTCTCTCTCTTAGTTGTCCGTCGGTTCGACGATGACGCTGCTCAACGCGTTTCCTTGTGTCGGCACATGTGGCTCCTGAGGCGCAAACACGGCCACATACTGTACAGGCGGATCCCTGCCGCGTTGTCGTTGGAGGTGGTTGGTTGCGCTGTTGGTGTCTGCGCGCACGCTTTGCTACTGCCACATCAATATGTTGCTGTTCAAATGTTGCCAGCCCCTTGTCGCAAACTGCACGCCATTCTTCTCGATCCCCGGCCAATTCCTCAAGTCTGTCGAAAGAGATCCCGCATTTACTTCAGGACAACTTAATGTGATCCTTAAAACGCTTCTTTTGACCCCCCACCGAACGTCGGCCGCAGGAGAGTGCACTATAAAGTAGGCGGCAGGAAAGTCTGTTTCCAGGCATCCTTATCACATGGCCAAACCACCTCAGTTGTCTTCTGAGTAGTATCGTCTCGAGGGATGTTGTGCCTGCTCTGCGGCGAAGCTCAACATGTGGTATTTTGTCCCACCAGTGCATGTGCAGGATAGTTTGAAGACACCGAATGTGGAAGGTCTCGAGGGCTTTGATGTGACGACGGTATGGTGTCCATCCCTCACATGCATAGAGCACTGTCGAGACGCAAATAGCGTTGTAAACGGCAATCTTGGTGCGTGTGGAAAGGTCACGGTTCATACAAACTCGCTTGGACAACCTCCCGAAGGAAGCGGATGCTAGGTTAACACGATGTTGAATCTCCACAGTGAGATCACTTGTGGAGGTAATGATACTTCCCAGGTACGTGAACTGTTCAGTGAGGCCAGGTTGATCCCCGCTGATGTAAAAAGTTGGTGGCAGCGACGAATCTGAGGGGAGATAAAGGACTTCCGTCCTAACGACCAGTCCTGCGCGAGAGTATGCAGAAGAGATTGCATCCAGCTGTCGCTGCAGGCCGTCTGGTGTGTGGCTGGGCAGGGCAGCGTCGTCTGCGTATTGTAG
>Ga0210059_1002068_pt1 | contig 31092 bp, 24 predicted proteins | sample Ectturendosymbi2_FD_188042 | JGI IMG/M metagenome (GOLD analysis project Ga0210059, IMG submission 188042) | Ecteinascidia turbinata endosymbiont from Florida, USA - Sample 2 (SPAdes) (version 2) | ecosystem: Host-associated > Tunicates > Ascidians > Unclassified | place: Key West, Florida...
TTATTCAAACTAGGGCACGTTTTTGCGGCAGCAATGTTGCTATTGGCGTTAGACTGTCATTTGCTACATCCCTGACGTCACGTGACCTGGATCTGAGCGTTCTTCGTAACGTTATTTTTCGCAGTTTGTGTGTGAGGCGTTGATTTCAACTTTAAGGAACTGTAAGCCGGAAGATTGATCTTACCTTTGCGCTAATGGCTTGACTTGTCAGATAAGTATTGTCAATATAAAAATCATATGAACACTTTGTTCATAGATATCCGGGCAAAAACATGCAAAATCATAATATTTGAAACAAAATAGTAACTTTCTAATATATGTACCTAAATGAAACTCTGCGTTGATCAAGAGCAATTTTATTGTTCTCAACCACGTTCTGTACACAAACACTTTTCTTGAACATGGCAAAATTTTGACAAAATGAGTCTTCGTGTGTTAGCCTAGCAGGGGTGACGAACATGCGGCCCGAAAAAGAATTTCGTGCGGCCCGCGAAGCATTCAGGCGAGACCAGCAGTCTTGAACTTTCTTTGACCCGCTTCTAATCTTTGCGATGCGATATCAAAAGCTGATAGCCCGATTGAATTACTACAAAGTTGTGCGGCCCGCTTACTCAGCGGTAACTGACAAAGTGGCCCGCGATGGCAAATAGGTTCGTCACCCCTGGCCTAAACACAAACTTTTTGATATCGCCTGAAATAGTTCATGATTCAGCTAAAATTTGTAATTTGCACCTGGCTTGGAGTGCGTCTTTAGTGGACAGCTGAATTTCTATATCTCACTTTCTGATAATTAAAAGCAAGTCAAACCTATTTCTTACGTAACGTTTTGGCTGTGCAAATATAACGAGCAGGTGTGAATTCAAACTTATTTCACACATAATTTACTTACTGCCTGTTTCCAAGAAAACATGTTTGGTGCAATGATCAAATGACTCGATTTAGTTTTGCTTGACGAATTGCATCTATTGAACAGAACATGCCTGTTTACGAAACGCGGGCATTGGCGCTGGTGCATAAGAGTGACAATTTGCTCCGTCACAACGTAGCTGGCTTGTATTACAACTTGATAAAGCCATTACCATCGTACATTAACTTTGTATGAGTGTTTTGACAGAGTGCAATGACTACTGGCACATGATGGAATAAGGAGATCAAAGTACACATTACAAAACCTTGACATGTTAATTGTTAAGCAAAAAAAACAGCTAGGTAAATGTGGCACTACCAGGTGTGCAATGGTTACAGTGTGTCACAAGACGTGAAGGCAAATACAATAGTGACATGTTGACATTGAAACTGCGCTGAAAATTTGTTGTTTGTTACGTGGATAAGAGTCTTCATCTGAATCTTGTGATAAAATTAAGAATTACAAATTACATCACTTCCAGGGGTGGCGGAACCGGGGATGCATGGGTCTAGGCCCCCTCAATTTCTTCTGGGAGGCTAGGCACCCGAACTTTTACATTTCGAATTTTGCTTAAATACGTTTAAGCAATACAACTGGTATTGGGTCCATTGTTAAATAATATCGCAAAATTTTCTATAGTTTTTTTAACGTGCGCTTGTACCCTCACTTTGAAAAAGGTTTCTCCACCACTGATCACTTCCATTATAATGTAGTTCTTGCTACAGAGTTTGCTAAAGAAACAATGACCAGAGCACTTGGATGGCCATTTCAAACATTTTTGAGGTGGCCTAATCTACACAGTTCGAAAGTAGTCATTTTTCAGATAAAAATGAGCATCGACTGCCATTTGTGCGTCGACTGAATTAACTGCTATTCGTGCTCAGTAGTTTTTGTTTCATTCTGTCAAGAGTTTCGAGCTCTACATACATTTCAGCAGATGGCATAACAGAAAATGGCTGCAACATTTGAAAATAATGTCTTGACTCAAATAGATAGCGAGGTATAAAATCAAACGATTTTGTTTGTTCGAACCTTCAAAGTTGGTTGCAAACTTGTTCGCACTATAAAGAGTAGTACAACCAAGTTTGAAAAAAATGCTAGTTAAAATTTTGGATTGAGTGAAACTTATCAACTTATTGGAATTGCTAGTTACTTGCTTTCTTATAAACAGTTTCTTTTCACTTTGATTTTGTTAGGATTACTAGGATAGAAGGAAGGCACTATACACCTTACTCTGTATGTAACTAAAAACAATTACGGCTTTCATTTTATTTCACACATGTTCAGAAGGTGCGGACTCAATGATGTAGCCTATAACATGAATAAGGCCTGCAACCCTCTATACCACTCAATTTCGGACAAAGTTTATATATCCATGCAGAGAAACAAACAAGTAATTACCAGTTAATGAACTTATTGGTGCAGAGAATCTTATAAATAAAAATTGAAATTGTTTCAACCATTGAATTAATTTCCAACATTGATGGATTTGTTAAGGAATCCAGCATTTTAGTGAATTTTTCCCAAGACCGACTGACTGAAGTAGCATTATCGAAATCCAAATGAAAAACTTTCTGTTCTACCAAGTTTTAAACCAGGGTTGGGGAACCTGTTTACTATCACGGGCCACATGGATCGTGCATTATCGCTGGAGGGCCGCAAGACCAATTAATTTTGTCCTAAAATTCTAGCTTTAGCTAACTATGACGAAGAGAGACTTCTCTTGACTTTCTGTCTAAGTACCTGCTTATCATGGAGCTTTGTTTCGACGCGATGTTTTACTCTAACTTGGGTAACGAAAATTTTGACACGGACCATATCAAATGTTCACGCGGGCCACAGGTTCTCCACCCCTGTTTTAAACGTTTCCATGCTCTGAAAGTCTTTTCTAAACATTTGTTAAGCTGTACTATCTAGAGAATAACCCTGAACAATATTCTGGCTGTCAAATTTGCTTTTACACCGCTATTATAAAAAACAATAAACCCCAACTTCTATCTGAAGATGGTAGCCTACTAAACGTTTGGCAAAAATCAACAAATTAAAATTAAAAAATGCAGGATCAATCTTTTGCTGGAATTATTTGAATTGTTACAGAAAAGTTTTTAAATATTTTTGCAAAGATATCATTCGCTGTTCGCCATTCAAGGTTTCCAAAATTTGCGTGGCACTGAAAAGCACGACTTGGCAATTGTACATCTTGTACACAAAAGTATGGTGTTTACAAAAAAACATTTGTACGTTTCAAAACGCAGAATAGTTGGGTATACAAAGATAGCGCTTGTTTTTATTGCGATCCCATAAATCTTGATCAGTTGCAAGAAAAATCAAATGCAGGGCATTTGTACCAAAAACAAACAAGTCCTTGAAGACCAAAATTTGCACAAGCTTACAAAATCTTTCGATTGGACCGCAGCCATTGCGAGATGAAAAAGAGATCCTTGGTGTCAGTCTATTATCGTAAGGTTTACAAAGGCAGTGTGAGTGTGGATGATTGTTGCGCCCATGAATATGCTGACTTGGAGGAGTCGAATCGTTGTTCCAGAGGTGAAGCGCAACTCATGTCAAAGACAGGTGGAGAGGACGAGCCAAACAGCGCAGACGACGTAGGCTCCAAGTTACCGCTTGACGATGCAAGGTCACTGCTCTCTGGACTGTGATCGAATGCGTAGCTGGAACAAAACCATTTTTATGGGTGACTGCTAGTCCCTGTAAGTAAGCCTTCTTATAGGATTTTTAAGATGACCTGGAGTTGTGCACTTTCTCTAAAAACGTGATGATCTAAACCAGGGGTCTCCAAACTACGGCCCGCGAAGCCATTTTGTCAAATGATGAAAAAAAATTACCAAAATTTTGTTGATTTGGTAGAATATAACATATCCCAAAACAATCACATTACGTAAGACGCCCGGCCCTCGATATGTTCTGTAATAGCTTATGTGGCCCTCGGACAAAAAAGTTTGGAGACCCTGATCTCAACCATAAATCTGTATTTCACAACTCGGGACTCGGACGGCTTGTACAAGCAAAACATTTTCAAAAACAGGCCTAAATAATTAATGCAAATCTGATTGTTTTTATCAAAAAAAGTTAAAGCAGAGAAAGACACCCGTCAGACGCGTGCAATGCTCTCGCCGCCACGCTTACCACTATTCGTTTGCCAGAAATCAATTTGATTGGTGTGTATTCTTTAAAGTGAATCGCGACTTCATGACGAGGGGAAAATGTGGTTACCGGCCTGAGAACAGTTGAACATCCCTACCATAGATAATACAAACCATTTGATCTAAACCATTAGCCATAAGAAGTACACAGAGGTGCTGAAATAATATAATATTAGTTTTAGAAGTCCAACACCTATTCTGACATTGCTGCTTGGCTCTTCGCTGTTATTAGGCAACGTTAAGTTTAAAATAAGCTCGTAGTATAAAAATATTTTATATTTTTAAGGCATACCTGGTCGTATTGGCTGCAGGAGTTGGTACGTTGTTTTCGGGTGAATAAACGAAATCGTCAACTTGGTAAGAAAAGCATTGTGTATTTTGAAAAGGTAAAGAGTACTGATTTTGCTCGAAATGCATTGAAGTTTGTCCACTGGAGCAGGAAGACTCGTTAGAAGCCAAAGAAAACATAGGAGCCATATCGAAGCTATTCCCCAACGGATGGATTCCATCTGTAGTCGTCTGTGCACATTGATACTGGCTTTCGCTCTGTTCACCACCTAACGGTGAGTTTTCTGTCCAATGGTCCGCCACCGGTGGCAGGGCATAGCTGTCTTCGCCGAAAGAGAAAACTTGCTGTGGCTGAGACTGCTCCACAGCTGGTGAATGGTAAGGACTCATTTCAAATGAACCTGCCAGAAAAATATCATGATACTGTTCGTAATTACTCTGCTCTTCAAATGCTGAAAATTCTTTTGCACCGATACGAAAAAGTGCATTGGGTGTATACTTTCAATCCTTTTAAATTATACAGAATAGTTTAATTGCTTTTTATACGCTTGATGAAAACCTTGTGTATTTTTGCAACGTCAGTACCAGCACACTGAAGCAAAGGAAGAATTCCCTCCACTTTAGGCAAAAGTATAACTCTAATCCCGGGTCTTGTATTTTTCTCTTGTTTTTTCGTTGGTGGACAAAGTCAATAGTTCTACGTTGTAACGCATTATTTATCTCTAAAATTGATTATTCTAAAGGGATGTTGTTTGATAACACTGATGCAAAGCAGTTGCATTCGGCGAAACAGAGCACTTTTGTTTCGTCACATTGCCTTTCGTCATCTTCCTATTTATAAACAATAAAATTGTTCCATGACAGCCAAAAATAAAACGATTTATGGTAGACTAAACTTGCTAACAGTATACTGCATGTTACGAATGTAATCACTGATAGTATAAGCACAGAAACAATGCCTCTAGAGCGCACAAAAAAAGAAAAACTACTCAGATCTATTAACTTGAATCTACAGTTGTGAAAAAGCTTCCGTGCAAAGGAGTATGAAAAGAGCTTTTCACAATATTCACTTTAGCCTGCTCGGCCTTCTGACATTTTTCTCTTATCATCTGAGTCATATGAAACAATTAATCAATCAATCTTAACTAATACTGACGTACAAAGCAACAACATTAACGACAAAAAACTGACTTTGTTCACTTTACCCTGTCAACAAACGCGCAAATGTATAAAAGTGGTATAACAATTTAAAGCCTCGGGAAATATAAAATCGACTGGGTAGAAACAACAACAAACAGTAAAGTATTCTGGAGAGCATTCAGCAAAAATGCTTTTAATAGCCTTGTTGTTGCATGGTGTTTTCCATACTTTTTTCTGCAGCTGTCATTTTCAAGAAAAACAACAGAAACTTGGAAATTAGCAAGAAAATATCTGCAAACATTGCGTACAAAGTCATTGGGCATGTCATAACAACAGAAGTGTTTCCCGCCTTAGAAGATGTCAGGTGAAAGGTTTTAACTGAAGGAATTGTAGCTTGCGCTGTACCACGTATTTCTCTAAAACGCTACCTAAATTGCCGTATGTAAAGCAAAAGCCAGCCATAAACAACCTTTCACGCACCAAGAGTAATAAAATGCTTTGACAAGAACCGTGATAGCTCCAAGTGAAACAGAAGCAGAAAAGTGAAAATAACACTAAGTGCAAATAATAAACAATAGAAACAATTAATTGATTGACTAATTTATTGACGGCAAGTAAGTACTTCGGAATTAAAACCTGTCGGGCACCCGTGCATAAGACATAACGGCTATACAGCAGATGCCATCCAATTTACTAATATAAACTTTTCGAGATTGCTGTTATAACCGGTTAATAAATATGACAAAACAAATGCTTGTCTGACTTTGAAAATACAAAATCATGTTTCTGTTCAATAGATGTTCTTCAATAGATGTTCTGTTCAATAGATGTTCTTCAATAGATGTTCTGTTCAATAGATGCAATTCGCATATGTATGTGTTAAAACAAAATATCGGAAATACAGCAATTTGAAGAAAGCACTCTTGAAAATATGAGTTCAATTCGCTTGAATCAGGTGTTACACTTGCAACAACTACCAGTTCCAGGTTCATCTGGGCACTATCTGTGCTCGTGGTTAAATATCAAGGATTTTAACTTTGTAATAAATTTCGTTTAAAGCGCTACATTCCGTACTTTTGTAAAAAAAGCATAGCTACTTACCGCAAGATGCCAGTCGAGAATTAAATGAATAATTTTGTTGGTTTAAAGTGTAGGGAGAGTGTCGGGGAGCGCTGTAGTTGGCGGTACGTTGCAATCTACCCTGGCCTGGCATTGACGCCACTGCTGCAGCCTGATCCGATGGAGGCGGTGGTGCATTGGGAATATAATTGTTTGTATATGGATGACTTGTGCAGTAAGTCTGTGTAGCTGTTTCTGCGCTTGGCAAATACCAGCTTCCCACTGAAATGCAAAAAAAGAACAGAAATCACAATAGCTGTGCAATGCAAATACATCGAAGGATAATCGAAGTTTTAGTATACAGATATGGATACTTGATAGATTTTGAAATTGGTTTTGACAAATCATTCAATTATACTCATTTTGTTTATGTGCCAGAGCATTTCTTACAAGCTAGAGCATTCTTTGCAAAACCGCCACACTAAAAATCAAATTTCACCTTGGGTGGGAACAATTTGAGTTGTTCTGGATGATCTTGCATCTTGGTACAAACATTCGTTTTCTGTTCGACTGAAAAACAACTGCCAATTACAAATCTTTTGTTATACTAGGTTTCCCGTAAAAATCACATACCTTTCTTTTGCATCGAGAAAAGCTTTTGCGAACGGGTTGTACTTTATTTTTAGAGATGTAACCTGTGCATAAATTGTTTTGTTAACTTTTAAACTTTCACTCCGTGTGAGAAAAACAACAAAAGTTTCTTTGACAAGTAACCGGCCTAAAAGTCTGATATAATGACTTCAACCAAGGTTCCATGGAAACACTGATGTTAAGAACAACTCCCTGGCATGCGAAGAAAGCAGGATATGAAAAGTGTCTATAATCAGGCAATGCTTACATCTATAAAAGCTCCTCATAGCAAAGCCATACAAGTCTCTAATGTTCCTACGTGACGATAAAGTTCAACCAGGGTTATAAACACACTCCAAAAACGGTTGTAAGGCATGTTGATGTAACACAAAAATATTTTGTTCTTTTTTCTGCACAGTCGCAGAATCCACTATTGTTACGTAGCATAGCTCAGATTGGCTTACGTCTTCATTTTGATACGCCGTGACTGCTATGAAGCGAGTTTCAGGAAAAGAATGAGAGGAGACCATTTTCTGCGGTTCTGTACCACCGACTTTGAAGATGTGAATCCGGGGCTCGTATTTGTGCAAAGAGTTCAGCATGATGTGCTGCAAGTTGAAAACGACGTTATCGTTTGTTCTTACTGCTTCCAGGGCGCATCAACTGAGTATAACGAGCAAACGAAGCAAACAGCTTTTACCTGATCGTTGTTGGCGGCCTTGTTTGTAAGTTTTACTTTGTTAAAAGCGATGGGCTGCTTCATCCAGTGTGAGCCAAAGTTGGGCGATTCCGGATGGACGTAAGCGCAGGAGGACACGTGTGGTTCGGGCTTGCCGCCAGGTATCCACTCCCCGTTCACGTACTTCCACCTGTTGCATTACAGCAACGAAAAATTGTGCGTTTAAGTTTCAACTAATCTCTAGTAGCGGGACAGCAGTTTGTTATTCACCCGGGCAGATTGAAGCAAAATGCTGCAACATGCAACATGCGCGAAAGGAAAACAACAACATTAAAAGCAGAGACTAACATTGACCAAAGCAATACGCGAAGTACGCCACGTTTGCAGCTGTCGTATGAAACACGTGTCCGGGAGCATGCAAACCTAACCTCGATAAATTTCCGTAAACACAATGAAAATAACATTATTGAAACTGGCATGCTTCACAAAATTTTTGACTTTTTTAAATAGGCAATTAATCTGCATCAATTACTCAAAAGTTTTATTTCTAAATGAAAGTTGATTATGTGGTTAATGTTGACTGCTTTTTGTTTTTTCTCGTGGAACCGCAAAAACCTCACCTGTTGTTGTCGACAGGAATGAAATCCAGCATAACAGAGTACATGGCAGCTGGGTCGAGGCCTGAAACTGATGTCTTTAGGACTGGAAACATTCTACGCCCGTTTTTTGTTACAATCATTTCATTCACGAAGTTGTGAAATTGAGACCAGAGGTTCTCATCCAGCAAACACATCTGAAGGCAAAGCGTTTGTCGTACAGCGTTGTCCACAAAATGATTTAATAAGAGATTCACATTTTTTATTCAATTCATATTTTTGTCTTAAAATAGGAGTATTATTATTTGCAGAATAATAATAATTGAAAGATAGTTGTTCGTCTGGGTTTAATCCACCTACTTTCTGAACTAACCGATCTTGAAAATATAATTTAGTAAATAATTAAGTTAGTTTTGGAATATTCACGCAAGTCGTATTAAGTCCAAATCAGTAAGAAGAACAAAAATGTATCAAGCTTTATTGCTGTACCTTTACTTCACTATCACAAGATGAGTCGCAGTCTTGCTGAGATGTCATCAAGTTGCTGTTGGGGACCACAATTGCTTCTTTGGAATCGGAAGATGACATTGCAGTGGGTTGCGTTTGGCGTCCAGTTTTTGTGAAAACTTCGCAGTTCAAATGTGGAAAGACATAAACGTGATGTGTAAACAGAAATCTGATTTTCTGAACATTTAAAATGGTGCAAATGTTTATACAAAGTTTGTTTCAACTTTGAAATTCACGCTGTTTGAAGAGCCTGATAGGTTTTAAACAACCACCCACTTCCAACTTATTATAGTTTGAAGCACTGAAAAATGGTAAAATTGCTGCCATGATCGGTAAAAGCAATGTGCTTCCACTTACTTCATTTACTAAATTTAGAAATATTTCTTTGTTCATCTGAAGCATCATACGGCCGCAAAAATTTAAACCGAGAATTATGGTTGCAGATTTTTTTATTGCGTTGTTTCTGTTGAAAAGTCTGCTTCATACTGAACAAAGGCCTTTATGCAATTTGAAAAAAAATATTAAAGGAGGAAAACAATCGAATATAGATCTAAATTAAAAACCTTTTTACACGCTTGGCTGAGACTGTTATCACTTTACCGTGAACTAAGCTCGCGCTTCCTAACTACAGAATACTGCACAAGCGGTCCTGAAAAATCTACCAGGCACTGAAGTGTTATGAATAAACTGCCCCAATAAACGTTAAAGTTCGAAAATACTCAAGGAACTACGAAATATCACGGCTTTGCGACACTTCTTGTTATACCATGTACTGCCTTGGCGATCTTGCACCATTCAGCAAAAACGTCTTCTGCAAAATTACACGTCGGTGCAAAGTTTATACGCAACTGCTCGCTAACTGTGACGTCACGACACTTTTTTGTCCGATGGATGCTTGTGATACTCATTGTGCTTCTGCTGAGGTGGACGTGGTTCTGAGAGGGTTTGCCAAGCGGGATATCAAGGGCAAGCATCAGTTTGCGCGTGGCGCCGTAGGTGACCGAAGTTCGCTGGTCAATTTCACCGCGTGACGTCGCCCAATTTCAGCGCTATAGCGATCATGTTTGCTTGCGCAGTCTACGGCTTGTTTACTTTGAAGCCAAAAACCTTCACGCATTAAGCTGTCATGCTCGCAATCCGAAATTCACACTGTGGCGCAGGATAGAAGGCAAATGATTAGCTACTGTTTTCCGGGAGATAGGAAATTAAACTCCAGTGTTTCCGCTCACTGTTGTGGGAAAATATTCGAATGGCCTGCAATAGTAATTGTTGCATTTTCAGTTTAGAAACTAATGAAGGCGATTTCCTAATAGCAAAGAAACGACTTGACAAATATTTTAATTTTATTTAAGTTACAGGAAAATGCTGTAGTGAACAGAAAATTAAAGATCTAGCGTTTGGGCACAACGGATGTCAGCAGGGAATACGCCATAAATAGTTATCACAGATATTGTTGACAAAACAATTTACAGTTCCTCTAGCATTGATTTTTGCAAAGATTCCTGTAAATGATGGTCACATTGATGATATCGATGCATAAATTATGAGATGAGCTCCAGTATTCGGAGATGCATGGTTTCAGTTTCTGAATTTTCGGCATGTTAAGGATCAAAGCGGCATGACTCACAAAATGAACCATTCTGACTGAGAGCAGAGATTGGAAGGAAAATCAGCTAAAACCTTAGAAGTTGCTTTGATTGGTTTCATTGAACATTCCACTATTGTGAGTAGCAAAGAAAGTAAAACTGCTAGTTTGAGCAGGAAGAAAGCAAATATTCTTTTGTTTCAATAAGTAAACTCTAGTAATGAGTAAAGTGTCATTGAGAAAATACTCTTGATCTGCAATAATAACTGTGGTTGGCACCTGTCTCCGCTTTCATGTCCAGTGGAGCTTTGTTGACGGACAGAAAAAATGTTCATCAGCTGATCGTATCGCCAGCTGCAGTTTCTTCAAAACCTGACAAAATCCTGATAGCAGTTTTTAGCATTGCTAATAAGTTGTTGGTCATTTGGCTGTGATGAAATAAAGATTAGTATTTTTATAGCAAACCTTCCACTTCGCACCCAGTTTATATCGGTGTTAGAAGTCCTCGACCTGAACGTCACACAAAGCCCAAAAAACAGTTTCCTCGTGATGTCAGGTGGACATATGTGTGTCCTGCAATGTTGACGGAATGCAGTGTAGTTGTTGAAATTACAGTGATTGCAGGATATCGGAGATTACATAAAATACAACTGTTTACCAAAAACATATGCTTTCTGAACTAACTACAAACTCCAACAGCTTGCCACCCTCTTATTTTATACCGAGGCAAACCAGCAATGATGTGAAATCTTCACAAACTAGTTGCAAGTGATCATCAAATTTTTACATAAAACTGAATTGTTTGTACGTCTTCAATATTCCTGCCTTAATTTTACAGGTAGCTATACCGGTAAACTATACGAATCACATCATACCACTGTGGTAAGGTAATATTTCTTTGAACGCACACCAAAACATAGCCAGTCTGTCTGTATTAAAAGCCACCTAACAACAATTCACTCTCTAGATATGGGTTTTGTTTTCAATCCAGATAGGATAGGGTAAGCTAAATGCTTACCATGTTACAACAAGTTAAAATATTCCACTTTCAAAACACTGCTCGGGAACTGATGTGCCTTAAAAGCGCTGCCACTTATTAAATAAACTATGGGGCGATATCTGAACCCTGTTGTTTCACAACTCACAACTGGAGTCATATGAATGGTTACATTGAGTTCCACTTTAGACACTCCTTGCCAACAAGTACTGTACACCCCTTTTCTAGGCCGTAGCTACATTGAGGCAAATGAGGCACTTGCCGCGGTGAACTTTCCGTAATGTTGCCACAAAACATTTTTGCAACGCGAAATCAAATCACATGTTATTGTATTGATGTTTTAAAAAGAGCAACAATTCAAGTATACTGTGTTGCAGCCACCAGAGATACCGCCAGCCTAGATTAAATAAGGGTAGGATGTTAGGTCTCCACAAACTACTTTAAACAACATTTCAAACAGGGGACGTAATTAACATATTTGCCTCGGTAAAAATTTGACCTTGACTACGGCCATGCTTTTATTTTCTACTTTGCTTCACAAGCTAACACGGGTGCAGTGGACAAAGTGATCGGTAATAACTTCTCCAGAACATGCGTGTGCTTCTGGGCTAATGCTAGGTGCCAGCGGTGGCCAAGCCTGCTCTATGTATGAGCCGCATATCGTAAAACCCAAGTTGCAAAGAGCCGCAACACAAAAATCTGGAAACACGAATTTATATGCAATCTGCACTTCTGTAACATCACAATTCTTTTTGGAACAACTTGCAAAAGTATTACTGTGTGGCACGCGAGCTGCCACAGTACCATTTTACAATATTTCTACACTTTTCAACAGAAATAAAAAAAAACAAATGTATAAATTTTCGGACCGCTCAAAGAGCCGCATGCAAAGGTTCGAAGAGCCGCATGCGGCTCGCAAGCCGCAGTTTGGCCGCCCCTGTTATAGGCAATACGACAAAAAACTGAAGTGTGTCCTTTCTAATACTGCTTAAGACTGCATTAGCAGTGCAAGAAGTCGTCAGCATTGAAGCACAGAAATTCAGAGCCTTTATCATAACATTTTGGAGCAGAGTGAAACTTGGAGGTCTTCCCAAATCATAATAAAATAATAACGCAATAGTCTTTGATTTAAATGGATTTCATTGAAATTGTTGTTTGTTGCGTTGTTGCTCCTTAACAAAACGCAGTTTGCAAGTAAAGATGAGAAAAACCTTAAACTTTGCACGTAGTTCATTTTGTGCTAAATCTCCTTTGATGCTTTAGAAAACTAGCACTATGACTTAATTTTTCTTTGTGTCAAAGCCTTTACAATACCGATATGGTCGTACATTCTGAAAAATTTGGAACCGAAACTTCAAGTTAAATTCATAAAAAGATTTTGAAATTAAACTGTAAAAATTTTAATGATCTGCCACAAGAAAATGATGCAATAAATGTGGTGTATAAAAGTTGAGTACGCCAAGGAAAAGACATTTAATATCGTGGCCCACAAATCGAACAAGATTATGCTAGCAAATTTTCGGAGACTTCAAAAAGATGCATTTGTGATTTGTCGAGAAGTGTAGAGGGTATTTGACTGTATGTGGTCTTAATCCTATGGTCTGAGGAGCACTGACCCTGATTTGAGTGTGAGCACCAGGACAGAAAATCATAGATATTGTCAGATATTGTCGCATCTGTGGAGCGAAACCCAAACAAGCCCTTCGACGATCCAGGTAAGAACTAGGTATCCCTCAAGAGTTTTCAAGGTGTATTCTTAAATTAGAACTGAATTTATGATTTTTCCAGATACAAGTAATGCAAAAGCGTAAACAAGTGGACAAACATGCAGCCATGTGAAAGATTTATGGTATGATCCAAGAAAATCCTGACCTTTGGATCATGTTTCGTTCTCAGACCAAGCACACTTTCTACTGTTTGGACTTTTAAACCGCAAGAATAAAGTTTTTGCGGGACGTAGGTATATATCCACTGGAGGATGTCTTACGGATATGGTGCGCAACAAAGTTAGCTCAACAAGAAGCATGCCCCGGGTAGCTAAGCGTCTTTAACGTCTAGGACGTACTGTAATTTGGACCATATTTTCGTAAGAACGTAATATTTCAATGCAAACTGACTCATAGCCTATAGCAAAAACGTCGAGGAAAGAACATCCAAAGAGTGAAATCAAAACCTAAAAGAATTGAAAAAATATAATGTTGTGTGTAGGGTTGGTTAATAGTTTGCGTGTTCAGTTTCTTTTGGGTGACCCTGTACTTTTACATTCTCTTTCCAGCAGGTATTATGTGTCACTGGTTGGTTTCGTTTAGTAGTTGAATGTGCTAGATTGATATGAATCAAAATCATATGAAACTCAAACTGAAGTGAATGGTGTGCACTTCCTCTTGTTGGTTTTTAGGGTCCATGCAGAAAGCCAGGTATATTTCGTCGCTGAATCGTATTGCTGTTGTGCAATGAGTGTATTTCGACTGGAATCTTCGCCGCAGGCGCGTAATAACCATGGCTGCCTATATTTCAACGAGACGTGCATGTACAGACGCGCATGAAGAATGGAGGGAGCCAGCTGACTTGTCGTCACTTGAAGAAGTCCAGGCTCTAGAAGTTTTTGGAAAACGAAAGGGCGTTTGACGAAAGTGAAAACGGGTTCGCGCAAGCTTTATTGGCCACAAATGGTGGACACCTTACACGTTGCTGCGAAACACTTCATTTGGAATCGGATTTCGTTTGCCTAGAATGCAATTCATTTCGAAACAATGACGGACGTTTCCCCCAACCCTTTGTGCTTACCCCGGTCACTCTCGCTGTGCTAAGCCTAGCTGCTTTTCAACTGTTGCAAGAGTCATGCGAGGTACGTGAGATCAAACTGCACGTCTGCCCGGGAGTCTGTTTGCAAGGCAGATCGTACTAATTTCTCGCGCAAACACTTCGCCATTGTTCGCTCGGCAATCGACTAAGTTCGCGTATACTCGCTAAAACTTCACTGCGTCATGAAGTAACCGCGGAAGACTGATAGCTGCTTTGGTAGCTGAAGGAAACTAATCAGTGAGGTTTAAAACTGACGTATACGTCATTGTCATGCTCCAGTTCGTCCGGTCACAATAACACCATAGGCTCCATAGATCCGTTGACACTGAATAGTGGACCGGTTTATAGCAACGCGGGAAAAAACTCGTATTTATTTTCGCACATACATGATGTTGCGAAGAATGCGTATGAGCAACACACATACTGCACTTGTTCAAACAGCTTTCTAAACTTTTTAAAATAGAGTTGCCTCTAAAAAGTTACGATTGCAACAGAGGGTTAAAATTTTCATTTGCACTGAATTCTTCGACGCACAGTTATTAAAGCTTGGCAAAGATAATACAAACAATCATCAAACATCATTTGCTGATATCAATAAACGTCTGAAAAATTTATGACCACAGCAGATTTGTTTTTATGTTTAAGGCTAAAGCTGAGTGCTTTTTAATCATTTTCTTCATGTATTTTTTTAAAACATTCAAAAACTCCAGTATTGCATAACTTTGATTCACAAAAAAGTGTTTGCAGATCTGAAAGAAAATACACTTGGAGATTCACTAAAATAGTGTAAAGATGATTACGATTAATATTAATAACATTATTCTAATTATGATTAATAAAAATATTATGATTTATATTATGATTTCCAATTATGATTAATAAATATAATATTATTCTAATATCCAAGTTGCATAGATGAAGAACAAATTCACCAAAATTTTTTGAAAAATCTTTCGTGCACTTTAGGGAAGAAAAAAGTCCCCGCAACGTCATTGCTTTGTCAATACTTTTACTGCAAAAAAGGCATCTTTTTCTAAACTTTCACGGAAAAACACATTTTCTGTCGAAAACGTTCCAGATGTTTTGCCAATTGCGCTCAAATTATTGGGTTTCTACCTGTCCATGGTGATTTTTTTCTTTATCAAAATATGTTTGTTACATGCGATTTAAACAGAAAACAAATGAAGAATTTTTGCAAAAATAAGCTATCTCAACGTAAATCTAAAATTGTTTATGGTCCGTTTTCGAAATGTTTTGAGCTTGCGTCGGTACAGCCTAATGAAATGATGTTTTAGTCTTGAAGCGGCGTTAAAACGTTAATTAAAAGCATTTGGAGCCATCATCTGACTTTCAATCGATGTGAAAAGCTGCTGCAGCTGCTTCAAAAATCGCGAAAACACGAAGCGAGTCGTGGCGTTCGCCGACGACCGGCTGCTTTCAAAAGAATTATCTTTGACCATCGCCACTCGCGCGGTTCGGAAGCTGCAAAGCAAAACTGCTTCGTGTGGCAGATTTTCGATGTGGTGCTAAAACTGCAAATCCTGTATGCTTTGCATAACGAGCCGCTAAGCTGCGTGATGAAATTGTGAGAGGGCGTTTGTTTTTATTGCGTCGGGTTTATGCAGAATAAACCGCTTGTGAAAGTTTTCGAGATTGAAGAAGCGGTGTTGAGGAAGGCTGCGAAATTTCTGCTTGGAGCGTCAGTGCTCGCAAAAGTTCAAATCGTTTACCTCTTCATCTCATTACACAGACTGTGGTCAATGAAAAGTGTTGCGCCAGCACCGAGCCGACTGAGAGAAAGCTTCAACGGTATACCAAATAAACAAGTTAAGCTGGAAGAAATGGATAAGGCAACCGCGCAAAACTGCAACCGCACAAAAATGCATCATCCATTCTCTTCCCATTCATACGTTTCGTAACATAGCGTTGCCTGCCGTGCATGCTTCGCTGCTAGGCGAACACTTTACCCATGTTTTAACTAAGAAAATGACTTACGTGTCTAGAAGGATGAGAATTCACGAACATTACGAAAACATGGAAAAATCTATTCTAACAATAACAACATTTGCTTTGTGGCTGTTGTTTATGCAGAGCTCGCATGTTCAACTCAAACTAGCTTTATTTTCATTTGCACTGACTGTCTCGAAAGTGACTGTTTCTTTTACCAACAGGGGCGTTTAGTACAGCACACCAGTGCTGGTAACACTCTTGTGAATTTCAAGAGCTTAATAAATAGTAAAATGATTAATTTATGTTTTCAGGAAAATTTTCTTCGTCTCTATAAAGGTGTGATTTGCCCAATTGAAGATATATAGACTAAAGTGTAAGAAGAAAATGGCTAGATTTTTCAAGCCGACTCAAATATACAATGAAACAAAACACTTTTCACAAAATCCTAAATTGTATAACTGTCCTGCTATTCCTGAGTGAATATTAAATCAGGGATTTGGACCATTTTTTCAAAGGTGCTACGAATCTTTGCATTACTTCCAGCATGTTTATCACGATGATTTCGGTCGCAATTTGTTTGTTTGCTGTTGGTTTCTTATTTCTTTTTTTGTAATATATATCATTTTTTATGTTTTTCTGAGTCAGCTGATAAATGAAAGAAACGCATTTTCACAAACAGAAAAAATCAAGAAGCTGTTACATTTTTTTTACAATGCCCACTCTGTTCTGAAACCAAAATAATCTTTCAAATATATTTACGAATCTTATAACATGAAAGGTGTGTTTGACGTGCTGCATTAGGAAACAACCAACTCTAAAGCAAAGTTAGTGCCCAATCAATGAAGAACAGTAAAATGGTACACTTGAGTTGGCAAAAATTAAGAGGGCATTAACGATTTATGTTCAACTTCAGTTTTGGCCAATTTTCAGCAATTGGTAAATTTTCAGCGCATTTTGGGCAAATACATGAAATCCTTCGCCAGAAATTTCCCTATTAATTACCATCGTCGCGCCTAGCAGAAGTTCTTCGTTCTTCGTAATCTTTTTTATAATATCTGACGTTCATGATCAAACGATTTTTTGTTACAAAACGTTATCTAAGAAAGAAAACCGAAGTTTAGTACAAGTGAGTACTTTGTAATCTAACTCGTAGTGGTTTTTGCTAAATACAAGCATTCTTAAATTAATTAATTCATCAAAGAATTACTAGTTGCGTTTCTTAAGTTGTTTTAATACCATGCAGAAAATTTGTTATAGAAATGTATATTTGCTGAAACTTCAGAAAATGAAAAAACGCTTCACGCAAATATATATATGGTTTATAACTACTAATGTATCTGACGGATTGTTACTACTTCCGCAGTAACATGATGGCTATAGTCTTTAGTCAGTGTTTGTATTAGGACTGAGGATTACGCAAAATTTTAAAAATGCCGTGATTGAAATGAAATAGCTTGTCATGTTTCACAAAACCCATGACAACGCCGAGGTCGGAAAGACGTCATGGTTTGGTTTTGTAAATTTGCTGACGCTCATCAAATTTTATGATTGTTTCAAAACATTTACATCAGGTGTATGGGTCCTTCAAACCATATTTTTCGGTCAAGTAGGTCTGTGTTTATCGTTAAAGGAAGCTACTGCAAAAAGTTTCTCTAATATTCCGAAACATTTTTTCAAAAAACTGCTAGAAAACACTAGTTTCTGCAATAAGGTGAAAAATAATCTTTTTCGGAAAAAGTAACCCAATGTTCGGAGAAATTTTTGAGTTTCTTGTTGACACAGCTGAATATGAAGTTATTAAAGAAGAATATATGGATGCCAATTCTTTAATCTTTGACCAAATAGGGTGCTGCAGTTAATAATCATTTTGCGTACGCTGTTTGTGGGTATGAACAGTAAAAGATATGGACAGTACGCCCATATTTTGCGTTAAATGTTCATAGCTCAATAACAATTCGAGTGGTTCAGTTATTGCAGAATTCTTTCTGTTTCCGGAAGGGAATATTGCCATGTGTTTTTTCTCCGTTTTCAAAGATCCTCATTACGCTACGCATTTAACTTTCATTCACCTTCTAATTGGACAAATATTTCCTTTGATTCGTGAGTAAAAAATCTTGTAAATAAATTATGTTTTTAATATGGTGTCCATCATTTGTTCATCATAGAACTTTGTAAGTAATGTTAAACAGCAAAATTTGCAAATAGCTGTTTTTGCAATGGTCAACATCTCTATGCATTAGGAAAAGACAAAGAAAAGTAGTCAAACGTTTTCTATTAGGAGATGTTGGATGTACAAATCTCCTTAGTAAATAATTATTGTAGCCTACTTCATTACTTTGCACATGACTGAACACACAAGCCTGTTACTTAAAATCGTATCAGAAAGGAAGTTTGACTCCGAGTTGTCACACAAAACATTTCGACGGCACCAGAGTCTTCAAAAACAAAAATGATATTTCACAAAGCGTTGTCTTTTAAATACAAACATTTTCTTGCTAAATTTTTGTACGGGCTTTTGGAAACCGTAGTAAAACCCGCGGTCACGTTACCAAACACACGAACTGAAGTAACGGTCTACATTTCAGCATAATAGGCTTTATTTTGTGCAGCCTTTGCTATACGTTTAAAAACGCTGATTGTGTAGCCATATGGGACGAGATGGGATTTGGGAGTCGCTCCCTTGCGCTGCAAAATTTATCAAAATCAAGCTGATGAAAGCAGCTTTGTCAATTTTGAATGTGTTTATGAGGGCGAAAGAAACAAATCAAAGCAGTTAGTTACGGAATGAAGCTCGTGATGTAACTCCAATTTACAAAAAATTGATTGCTTGTTTTTTTGTTCTTCACTTCACTATAGAGACAAATTAGGAAAGTTTTGTCAAATTTCAGACGATACAGATGTATTTATCACGAAAAAACTCACAGTCGGCGACACAAACCGAAGCAATGACCATTTTTTCAAAACAAACGATTTCCGATATCTCCGAAAAGCTCCTCCGTAATATTTTGTCGCAGGCATCATGAAAAAAGTTCAGATTTAGTAAAAACTTAAAGTAATATAAATGCATATTTACAAACAAACTTTCACAATTGTGTTGAGTGAATAAAAACTTTCTACAACGCCTGGCTAATATCGCACTGATCCCACCGCCCTTCAGGTGAGAATGATAGCTTTTGTTAACTCTTTGGAAAAGTGTCAGGATTTTTCTCAAGCTGAACTATAAACATAAACAGTCTATGAGATAAGCTAAAGTGTTTTCCAAATTTTTGCAATGAGACTGAGGTTCACTGGTGTTGCTTGCTTCATGAGGAAAAGAAAAACAACAAGAACAGCATGTTCCGCATGTTGAAATTATTTTTACGATAGAAGTTTTCATACATGAGAGCAATTTCGCAATGACCGTCATAAACGCTGTAGTCAGTTCGGAGGAATGAACGTTTTATGACTTATTTCAGCCAAGGCTCTGTTGAAAAAAATTCAGCGCAACGAATGCAACGACCCAGTGAAACCAGTAATTAGTTACTTCGCAGATATTATTTTTTCAGCATCACCTGTAAGCCATACACACTGCCAAAAAATCAGCTTTTGACATAACCATTCATTTGAAAATGTTGTAATGTTTTACCTTTTTGGAGCTTACTAAACGATTTCCAACTCAACACACTAGATCAGGTGATTGCGCACATTGCTGAGTTGCTTTGATTTTATATAATGTTTAAGTTCAGCTGAGTGCAAAAGCCAGATACAAAACAGTGTTTTCGTCATCATATAGACTTTTATTTGCAAATGCTTTGCTAAAATACCATTCCAAATTTAATTAAAAAGAAGAGCGATATTAATCAAAAATGGCTTAAATTCAAAGAAGCATTAAGCTTTTCATAGTGCCATACGTAGGTTGCAAAGGAGAAAATTTTTGCTAAATCAACCATTTGTAAATAAGCCACACCTATATGTAAAGCCATGTTAATGGTTCAAATTTGTTCCAAAAAAAAACTATCCGAAGTAGGATTTTGATCAGCAAATCGAACGAAGCCCAAGGCTGTTTGAGACACAATAAATAAACTGATCCCACATGCTCTTGAACCAATATGCGCTGTTACCGAACTTCTCACTGTGGTCCAGTAATTTTGTTTTTCATTTACATCGCAAGGTTAAGGTAAAAGTTCCTGAGCGACTGCTACAAGCAGCTGGAAAATCTCCGCAGTTTTAAAAAAGAAAGCTCTCATTACATAAAAGTTATTTGCTATGTGTTAAGCGAAAAGTACCAGATACCGCCAGTTAGGATATAGAACACATTGACTTGTTGAAGAATTTTTGAGGTCTTGCTTCAAACGAAGCAGTTTTTCGAACGTTTATCAACCGTGACTTAAACTCAAGAAAAATGGCTGCCTCATGTTTCTGCGGAAACATCTGTTCTTGCTTGGGAATCGCATACATACACAACCTAATGACCTTTGCTTGACCTTTGCTAAAACCGGTCCAGCGTAGAGAACCGCTCTGTATAGCGACAATAAAGCGTTTCAAATTTGTTTTTGGGTCTGCGCGAAATCTGATGTGCGTTTAAACGTGACGTTAGGTAAAAGCGATTCAAAACATTATAGAATACTAAAGCTGTTCACATCGTTATAATAAAGATCTTCATTCTTCTTGTCCTCTATGTTTGTCACTCAGCAGCCAAAGAATCAAGGTCATGGTTAGCACGAGAAGCTGGCAGCACCAGGGCGGTGTTGAAAACTGCAAATTCGCCACAGTTTCAAATGCATTAGTTTGATGAGTTGATCTTCTCTTCTGGCAGAAAGGTTGATCTTCTGGTTTCCTTTCTCAGGATAGCCAAGGAATCACGAGGAAAGCATTCACTTTCACCAGCAAACTGTTGCACACATGCTTTATAAGCTTTCTTTCCAGATTTTTCTTTTGTAGAGTCATAGCTTCAAACTATTTTATCTAGAAAAAACTTTGCCATGTCTTTTCACCCCTCCTTATCCTTACAACTGACTGTCAACTTTCTATGGTATGATGCTACTTGGCTTGTTCGCAGAAAGCACATGAGTTGAAGTGCTCTTTCCACTTGTCAATTTTTTTACAAAAATGACAGGTAGAATCAGGTTTTAATCTACTTTTATTTTTAAAATGTGGTCGTGGTTCAGCAGAATAACCTGGTTGTCTCTTATTGAAATCTGCAAAACATAAATTAATGAGTATTGCGACAATAAAACGAAAATGTGTTAATACGCAGAAAGGGGCGGTGATCTGCTTTGCTGCTCGCTTCACTATACCATACAAGTTGTGAGCCATATTTTTGGCGGTTTTGACACGAAGATACGAGTACAAATACTTAGAGCAGTGTTTCCCAACCGGGGTGCCGCGGCACCCTAAGATGCCATTTACAGTGCCCAGGGGTGTCGCGGGCTAATACATTTTTAACATATCATTAAAAACACATTTTCAAAATGTCATCAATTCTCAAAGCAAATTGCTATGGATTCGCCACTGGGTGCCGGAAATTGTTATTCTTTTCTGTAGGGTGCCGCAAGCCTGACTTTGACTGCGTCGCTTTCTCATACTGTTAAATGTTGCTTCGCTTGGATTTAGCTCTGCTTACATGCGCATACACTTTTATTTCTATAGTTAATACTTTTACATATGGGGTTATGCAAAAGTATATTTCTGTAAGGCACAGGTCGCATATTTGTGGAACAAACTTAAAATAGATCCTGTGCTTTTTCACCAACAATTCAAGACTATAGTCAGCCAGCCAAGACCATAGTAAATGTACTGTAGTGCGTCTTCAGCTTCCAAATCGCTTCTGAAAATTTAATTTGTTTCTTGTATTCTTTGTCTCTAAAAACCGCGCATGCGTGCTTTCATGTATTTGTTCTTGAGGGTTGGCGAGGTGAGGCCATAGCACAAGGTTTTTGTATCTGATCCATCCCTAGCAGCAAAGGCTTTCATGCTAACAGTTTATGAACAAGATGTGACAAACTGGCGTTTCATAAATAGTCTTGCTTCGTTTTAATTTAATTGATTGAGTTTCACGTTTACTTTTTGGATATGCGCACCGATAATGATGTAACCTGCCTGATCCCACCAACGAAAAAATATACTATGAAAGTATTTTTAGAAATACTTGCATCTACCACCTTATCTCAGACGTTTGTTGCAACCAGCAGCAGGAGTTACAGTTGTGGGGAAAATGTTTCAAAGAGCCGGATTATGTGGTTAAGTATGCTGGGCATAAGCAGTAAGACACAACCTATAACTCAACGAACAGAGAGGAATTGTACAGTAACTTATAAATTTATTAAAACTAGAAGCACTCGCAGAGCATATAATTTTATATGTTTAGGTTTTGAACGTTAATCATAATCAAGAGAAATTATCAAGAGCTCTGTACGACATCCCAAATGGATGATATCGTAGTGGGATTAATGGCATCCACAACGTCTCAAACAGCTTTGTTTCCAGATTTTCGTTCAGCGCCCAGTAACATTGAAATGTGAATCCGGAATTTCAAAATCTGCGTCAGGATGACTTTTATACATTTGGTGGTGAGTTCAAGTATTTCCGTGCGATCTGCTTGCCTGTGGGCTAGTTGGTCGAAGAAGTGGCCCGTACGACGGCAGGATGTTCTTGACGCATTTTTCCTTCGTTTCCAAAGTCTGAAAATACAAAAATGCTTCATTAATTAATGGGTATATTCAACAAAAACTGCACAATTTTGTTTTTATTTTTATTTTTTCTATTTTTAAACGAATTTGAAGGGTAGGGTGCCATATGATCTGACCTTCAGAGTACGTTAAGGGTAAGTTTCCTGCTGTACACAGTAAACAACTAAAAACTTAATTTTTCATTGCTTTGAGTACTTTGTTTGAATCTTTCAACCACATGGAATTATGTTAACAGTTTCATTACCAGGTTAAGGCGAAAACGGATTTCGTAAACAAAATTTCACACCATCTCCAACACGCATTATCCAGCACTCTGATCCTATTGTAAAAAGTATTTGTGACATTTGCCATTGCTTTCATTTCTTGCCAGTATACTGTCTGATGTTCCTTTGTTCAGAAACAACTAAAAGCTAAAGTCACACGAGTCACCCGCTGTATTTCTTCCATCAGTAGAATCGTTTTCTTCTTCGTCTTCAGTTACTATCTGCGACTTGACTGTAGAAGAAAAAACAATGCGAAACCTAACGATAAGAGGAAAATACGGCCAATGGCTATACAACACATCTTTGTATGAATCATGAACGATTTTTTGCTGGTTAACGGGAAAAAGTCTTTCTAAATGCAAGTGCGCTGTACAGAGTGAATTCTTGGAATACTTCGTGCTTGTAAATCTTGCCACTTTATTGCAACACAATTGACGTAAACACAGAAAGTTCTCGAACACTGAATTTGAAAAACTAGTTTTTTGTGCGTCTGTTCTGCAAGCAGTCATGAGCTGCACGAAGATTCGTTAAATTATTTCCTACTTGAGAGAAAGCGAAAGTAATCCAAGGTAAGCCTGTGAGTTACGCATTCGCGTATACAGCTCGCATAAGTCATGATTATCATGATTTGATGTTTGATGTTAAACCCAAACAGGTTACATCGATAAGCCATCAATTCCATATGCAAGAAGCAGCATGATTATATCACTACTGTCTTTTCTGTCACATACATTGACAAAAATATTATTAATTACATTCTACTACAGAGTCGTGCATGTTGGGCAGCTGATGGTATGAAGCTATCTCAATATTAATGGCGCGCCTTGCAATTGGTTAAACACGGTATTTTTGTCACCTTACATGTCATATAGCCATCACGAAAGTGATGAACTACTAAAAAGATCCGCTTACAACCCCCCCCGTGACATTTTTCTAATATGTCCTTTGGCAACAAGAATTTTGCATTTTCGGTTGTTGTGTTAAAAGTTACGAAACAAGTGGAAATATTCAAAAGTTGGCTGATACGTCGTGCTACCAATTATTCTCAGGCACACAAACTGTATCTAGGTTTTTGATCGAGTCTTAAGTTGAAATGTGGTCCAATGATTACTTTTCATAATTTCAAAGATATCCTCCTGAACAACCAGTAACAAGAATTGCAGCAGCACCGTCACTACAATTGAAATGGGCCATACCTTGTTTGGCTCCGGTTCCTTTCATGACATCACGAAAAACCGAAGTATACTTCGCTGCTTCGCTCGAAGGTGCGTAAAAGAGAAAAGCTGGTTGACCGCTAGGTACACTTAATTTGGCGTTTGCGTGGCTGCTGCTTAAATCTTCTAAGATTTCGTACTGGGTTCCCTGAAATAGACAAAAATTGAGGGAGGCGTGATCAAAATGATGTTTATGTGATGCAAATGCATACATTGTTTTGTCTGGCTATAATAACAAATCTGGGCTCCTCATACAGAGTCTCTTTTTTGTCATTTTTTGCAGTAGCATAAATCAATTGAAAATAATAGCTCAAATTAAAACAAGGTTGCGTACATAATTCTCTTTCTATTCAGCAACAAATGCTTAGGTTAATACTTGTTTGATAAAAGCACTGCGTATATTATTGCCTTTTTAAAATGCAATATAAGCAAAAGATTAGAAGATGATACGTTTTGTTTCCTAGATCTGTTACAAACAAGTCCTTCCAAAACAATCACTATTAGCCACTGTCTATTTCTTGACCAACTTCAAGAATTCTTCAGGTAAATGACCTTGTTGCGAGGCCGCTGTTGAAACAAAACCTGTTTAATTTTATCTTCTACGATTCCTGCCTTTTACCCTAAAACTTTGACATAAAAGCGATTTTCGATAAGAAAATATGCCATGTCATTTGTTTTCCAGCAAGAAAATAGCATCGTGCGAGCGTGCCTACCGTATAAACTGCTTCATAATAAGTTACTTTCGCTTGAGTGCTGCCAAACTGTTTAACTTACTCGATCGGTGAACCACCTGTCATCATGGGAGCTCAACGACAGGTAGCACAGGAGAGCAGATGATGCCGTAGATGCCAGGAGAACAAGAACCAAAGCGCAGATGACACACGAGATGACCACACCGCAAGCACACAAATTTTCGTGGTAGAAGTTAAGCTGGATATTAAAAAATGGTAAATATTTAGCATTACAGTGGTGTTGTTGTGCAAATAAACTGTACACCAACATTTTCACATTTTTATCGTACAGAATTTGTAACTATCGTTTGAAAATTTAAACCATGCAAAACTTATCGTAACTACAAAAAACTTTGTCATTTAGGCGTTGAGAGTTAATACGATTTGGGTAAAAAATGGGGAATTTTTGTTGTATTAAGTTTGTCAAATTTATCAAGCCAGCTGGTGTTTGTAGGTTTTGCAGCCACTTCTTAGCAACATAGAAAGCAATATAGCATCGTCTTCATATTAACGTTTTTCTGGCCGAAAATGCAAAACGTGACAAGCGGGCAACTTCTGCAAAGCACGCATGCAATGAAATATCTAAAAGAACTAGTCTAGTTTGGTAACAACACGGAAATTAGGAAACATTGTTTAATAAACGAAATAACCTCTGTCTCCAGCTCACCTCTTGTGCGATTGCCATCGTCATCACCGCAAGAAGAATCACTACGAGAACAGTGGCCATGATCGACACAGCAAAGCATATGGCCGTCTGTGATAGAACAAGCCGTTACAAACAGCAAAGCAGAATTTAACTGTGTATTGGATATTTTACACAAACAATATGGTTTGGCTCAGTTCTGCTGTAATGTTTACTCATTTTTCAAACAGGTGTGTAAGATCATAAACAGAATTGAAACTAATTTGTAAAATTTGTTCCTATTTTTATAGGAACAAAAGTATTGATTATGTCTGGGTCAAAAGTTTCTAAGTTTCTACCTAGCATTTTTTCAAAAAAAATTTTCCAGCAAAAATTTCCGAGACCCTGCCATTATGCATTCGTTTCAACCCTGTTTCAGAAATCGCAAGCAAAGAAGTGCAAGCTAATTTGTCACATTCGGAGGACGTTACACGTAAACAATTCTGTCAGAATCAGTTCTTTCTATTTTTAAAATTGCAGTTCAACATTCGGAGTTCAATTTTCTTTGTAGTTTTATCAACTTCTAAAGATTATGAACCCTCAGCAGATATTACTACATCGAACTTTCATTTGCACAGAATATTACAGCATTGAAACTGATAAAATGGATGTCAACCTACACATGAGTGTGCTGGTGACTGGCTTTCATCGGTATTAAAGGTATCAGGACAACAGCCGCCTGAACAACTGCCACCCGGACAACTGCCACCTAAGACAATCGTCACCCAGGACAACTGCCATCTAGGATGCGTCTTACACATCACATACGGGCTATCTGATTCAGTTTGCACTATCGCGTTATGGCACGTTTTGAGGAGGTTTCGCGGCACAGTCGTTGGAAACTACTGTCATGGTGTTATTGCTTCAACATAGTGCAGCAGAAGTGAGTTGCAACATTGCTGTTGCTGTCGTGCATCCACAAATCAAAAGCTAAGCTAATGCAATGCACAGAACTTAAAATGCACGGAAGTAAACAGGTTTTATGAGTGCCTGGAATGAATATAATCCAATAGTGCAAGAGAGAATTGTGCGTGAAAAAAATGAAAAGGCTCATAAAAAAATAAGGTTTGCACTGACTTACGAATTTTTTTGAAGATTTAATGGCATCGATACGATATTCTCCTCCCAAAAGTATTAAAGTTGAAGTGAAGGTCCTTTGAAGTGGTCAGATGAGAAGAAACTTTGTTTACACACATTTGTGATTTCAAAATTTTTGATGTGAAAGCAGCGTCTTGTGAAGTTCAAATGACTTTAATGGCAATAAACGTAGAGAATTCAATATGTCCTAGGTGGCAGTTGTCCGAATGGCAGTTGTCCTAAGGGCTATTGTCCTAGGTGGCAGATGTCCGGGTGGCAGTTGTCCAAGTGGTTGTAGTCCTAGAACCCGTCATTAAATATATGAAGCATTCAGAGCAAATTCAGATGGGAATGGCAATTTGAAGGCTTTCTCAATTGTTTAGAATTGCCTAACTAAAGGTTTCATTTCTAAACGTCTTACTAACACGCTTGTTTTTCTCAACACAAGAAGCTTTTGTTGTAACGTATTCATCCAAAATATAATAATTATAAAAGTCGCACAGCTTTATCAAAATTACGCTTTCCACTACCACGTTTCATAAAATCACGAGTTTTTGACTGTGATTCAACCGTCTAAAACCAAGTGGGAGTACTAACCGTGAACCTGGTTTTGTGCTTGAAAGCAGACACATTCACACATCCCGCAAGGACAAACTGCAAGTAAAATAAAAACAAAGAATAAATGGCTTAATTTTTCAGGGCTTCCAGCCTTTCAAACTATAAAAATTGCAACCTGGCGCAGCTGTTATTTGCAAATGGGGCACTGCCACAAGCAAGTCAAAATACAATATTTTTTTTCCGAAAACTTATAAACATGTTATTATTTCAAAGATTAACCAGCCTTGATATCTCAAAGTCCTCCCTACCAGGTTTTCATTTAACCTAAAACGTCGTGGAACTGTTTATATCCTGCTGCGTCGCCTGCATGCCTAGGTACGAAACGTATTGTGAAAGTGAGCGAACTGCAACAAATAACAAGTCAATAAAAAAATGAATTGTCATCAATAAGAATGTTGTCAGAACAGTCCGAACACGATTTAGATCCAGTGGTTGTTCTGAGCGTATGTTGTTGCAAATCGATTTCAGCTTCATAAGAATTGGAATTCCCTCTCAACAACTGCTACAACGCCACTAAGCACATAACACTATTTCATCAGCGCTTGCTGTCCAGTATCTCAGAGCGAACAAGGTTCCAGGTGCTCCAGACTTGAATGTTTGGTTGTCTTCGTAATGAGAGCAAGTATAGCGTATAAGCACAATACACGTGTTATTAAGACTCACCATTACTGAAAGCCAGAGAGGAAACCCTGGACTGCCAAGAAAAGATGGAGCTGGTGCTGCAAACCCTTTTCCTTGACAGAAAATCGCCAGAGTGTCCAATACAACAATAACCGAAGCTTCAATATGAAATAAAGCTTGTGACAAGTAAAGTCCAATTAAGAGATTTGGAAAACACAATGAGATGTTCCGATTTTGTTGGACAGTTTGACTTTCACTTACGTGTTTGGCTCAGACTTATGGTCTGTATCACAGGATTAGTCAAAGAACACAAGCACACAAAAATGGTGAGTCATAACTATGGCAACCAAAAGTCAATAAAGTCAAAAATTTTCTGCCTTGTTTAAAGTTCATAAAACCTTCATAAACCAAATTTCACGCTCATACCATGAGGGAATCCTAAGTCATTAGGTCAAAAAAAGTCAAAATTTATCATCAAGTCAAAATTTATCGTTAGGTCAAAATTATCTTGCAGCACAGTTTTTTCTCTTCATCGATATTTTATTGAAACTACAACAACAGATATTGATATGCTTTTGCAAGTTTAGTTGCAATTTCGTAATAATAGTGTTTTTTGTGGCTTCTGTCGTGATAATGCTGTTTTGCCCACTACAGGACGTTTGAATATTATGTAGGCTATATATGCGTGGTAAGGCAAGGAACGTAGTCTCACAGTACTAGGTTTGTTAAATGCTCAATCCATTATGCATATAGTGTTTCAACTGCATGAACTTCTCAGGTTTGCCTCAACTGTATTTGTACTTTTAATATATCATCCCTTAAGTTAAACAACCAAATGTTTCAAACTTTTGAAGAACAGTGCATGAATGTGCTTCTGAGTTAACCACAACACGTAAGGCTGAATTATTTTGCAGTTGCATGCAATAAATTTATAGGTTAAAATAAAGTCAAAATTTGTAAATTATAAAGTCAAAATATTAAATTTTGATGTCAAAAAATTAGTTGTCCTAATCATAACATATCACAGGTCAGGTGTTAATCCGAACATGCAGGCAATACTAACGAGGAGCAAACACTGAAACAGCGCATCAGCAATTGCATTAGGCCAACGTTATGCAGAAGCGTTACATACTGGGAGAAAAATAAAGATTTGTGAAAGACATCAGACAATAGAAGCGAGCGGATAACAAAGTTACGTGAATACGAACAACGTTGAAATTGTCCAACCAATACAGTGAAGGGAGATACTATGTAAACTTTATAAAGCACAGCTTTCAACATAGAATAGTTGAAGTGTATCTGCTAACCGTGTTAAATCTTAACGGCTTTAAGAACTAAAAAAGAATATTACACAAACAGGCCATCTCGTGCCTAGTCTGAAAAAGTCTGACATATTCAGTCAGACACAGACAAGTTTGAAAACTTGGTTCAAAACTACACATTCATTGCTTTACCTGTCAATATTTCAGCCACACCAAATGGCAGGATGTAGTTAGGTTTTTCAAAGGGCACTGTGTCTCCTGGGCGGAGAAACTTCAAATACCAAATCCTGCAGGTTGTGCAGTACATGTCGCAGAATTCATCCATATTCATCGTCTTTCCAAAAAGGCCACAACGTTACGTCCAGTTATAAAAACTCAAAGTTTCACAAAAAGATAGCCACAGATAAGACGTTTTATGCCTCTCAAATGACAAGAACAAGTTTTACAATCATAAAAACTTCAGAGATTTTTTATGTCGACAGAGTTCTTTACCCGACATTGGATGAGTTGCAAACTCAAAACTTGTATTCATGAGCATTGCGCGCAAAGCGAAAACTATTGGTATTGTCTCAATCACTATGTAACGATTTCTTCATCTCAGCTTTCCTCGACACAAAGGCTGTTTGTCATAAATCTGTGCTTGAGGGCCATTTCACTGGCTGTAGCACTAAAAACAATGCTACTTAACTGCGCTAAAAGGGTCTCTCCGTCAATGACGTACTTCAACATTTTTTATTGAAAATTACGAAGATTAAAGGTTTTCTTATGCTGAATAGTGCTGGCAAGTATAAATTACTATATATAACTCACTCCTTTGCGAGCATTGCGTTTGTGTTCTCCGTTAAATTTTATGAAAACATTCAAAACCGTATTTCCAAGTCTGTCTGCCGTCATGTTCAATACATTTACCTCGACTGTGCTTATTTTCTGAGACGCATCTTGCAAAATGATTTAACACTACACTTAAATACCGCAAGAAAACAATTGCAGAATCTTAGACAGATACTGCACCTGATATCTAAACACATGTAATCTTTCAAATCAAGTAAGGTGCATTGCTTCAAACACATTTTCCAGCAGGACAAACAGTAAACCATTGAAAAGAACAAAAAACGTTCAGGTAGTGACTACAGCAATCTCATAAGACATATAAAAGCTGTGTGAATATTTTAAACAAAACTAGTATTCCGATTATATCTACTTGGTAGCTTTGCAACAACAGAATAAACTTGATTAAGAAGAAAGTTTTGTACCCGGTACCAAAGCTATTGTGATTTTTTAAAATTAAACTTGGTTATTCCAGCATACAGATATAATTCTTATGGATATGTTTTTACTACAGTACATTTATTCGCGCAATAAGAGTTTTCTAAAAAAATGAAAAGGTAGCAAATAAAAGAGTGTGAGTATAAGCTTAAGTCTTTTTCTTCTCTTGGCTTAACTTCGCTAACGAAGATTAAATAAAGGTGGCTGTCCACGCCGATTGCAGGCGCGCTGATGGCTAACAAGTACAATACGGGACAAGCAGGTCCGGCCGCAATGGTTGCAGTCAAAGGTCTGGCCCGGCTCTGATGTAGCTGTTGAAGCTGCTCTGATCTTCCTCCTGCGGCGTTTCTCTCTCAGGTCCTCTTTGCGGGAGGCCTCGAAGG
>Ga0210059_1002069_pt1 | contig 31091 bp, 18 predicted proteins | sample Ectturendosymbi2_FD_188042 | JGI IMG/M metagenome (GOLD analysis project Ga0210059, IMG submission 188042) | Ecteinascidia turbinata endosymbiont from Florida, USA - Sample 2 (SPAdes) (version 2) | ecosystem: Host-associated > Tunicates > Ascidians > Unclassified | place: Key West, Florida...
CGATGAAAATACTCGGCCTGAAGGCATTGCCTTGTTGCCCGTGTCTGAAGGTTCGGATCTGGCAGAGCTACTCTCTGTGTTCCGATCTGATGACTGAAGGCTAACATAGGAATGGCCTGTTCCCGTGTCTGAAGACTTGGTTCTGGCAGAGCTACTCTCTGTGTTCCTTGTCCGAAGACTTTGGTGTTGGCTTCGGTACGGTTGTCCACGGTCCGGAGAACTTGGTTCTGACAGAGCTACCCTCTGTAACCTCGTTCGAAGGAAAGAAACGTTGTATGTCCCCACCTTGTCCGATGTCTTGGTGTTGAAAAGAGAAACGTTGAATGTCCTGACCTTGTCCGACGACTTGGTATTGAAAACAATGTTGATAGAGTTACTCTCTATCAATTCATCTGTTGTCTCAGTGTTAATGCATATCTCCTCTGTCGTTTACCCCAGTGGCTCGAGTTAAACAGAAATGCTTTCTGTCATACGCTTTATGAAGTGTAAACAAAACTGCACGCTTCCCTTTGCTCGAGAAGGCAAATTGGAAAGTCGTCAATCAAATTCACTAGGGCTCAATTCCGGCTAATGACAACACAAAGCGATTCGCAAAATCGTGCTAACGAGTTTGCGAAAGTTTAACTCTGGAAACTTCTTCGTAAAGGAAACTAACGGAAATTGAACGCGAGTTAGTTGTACATAAAAATTGCTTACTTACTCAATTCTGACAAAAGTCAGTTGCAGTGTATTCAGTAATAAGACCACTGGTTGCCATGAGATAGTTCCTTGTGTATCTGTGTCTCTGTCTGCGTGTGTATGCTCGAACATGGACCTCTTATACAAATTGATGAGTTTTAATGTTATTGTATATTTCGTTGAATATAATAAAAAGAATTATCTGAAGTCCGCGTTTCTTTCTCATTATAAGAGGTCTAGAGATCAGTAATCATAGGGAGACCAAACGAACATAGCTTTCGTGAATGTCGTCCTTGTTACGTCTATGATCGAACTCACGTGCATATACGGACGTGACTAAATGCGGCTATCTAGATTCCATAGGGGTCTAGAACCCGTTACATTAGTGACTTGTAGCCTATAATGTGCAACCCCCTAAGTTACATGAGAAGCAGTGGTTACGGAGTTTTCTTTCCAAACGAACAAAAAGTGGGAACGTATTCTTGCATTGTAGGCCTACCTCAGCTGCTGAAAATCAAGCATTAACGCTTTGTACTAATAGTCCAGTAATAGGCCTATGTTATTTTTTATCATATATAGATCATCCATTGCAGTCCCGTCGCAACTGGGAGCGTCAGTAGGCTTAACCTTCCAAAACAAAGCTCCAAGCCACGCCAGATGAAACATAAAACATTATGAATCACTGGCGTTTTTGTCAATTTTTAGAATGTCAAGCCCCCCCCCCGGGGGAGGCGCACAAACGCAAAGACCCCCATTGAAAACTTTTTGGCGACGGTTCTGTTCCATTGCCTAAAGATGCCATTTGATGCGTCAGATGTCCGTTTTTCGCTTCGAAGTTGACACACAACGTTATGTCCACTCATGCTGTAGGCCTGTCTGTGAAGGACAACACAACAGACTCCTTGGTTGGTCCTCTTTTGCCGTTCACCGACAGGCCTATAGGCGTAGCCACGGGCCAAGCCCCACCAAATTTTTAGCATATCTAGTCGTTTTGTGCTTTGAGAGTCGATATCCTAAACAAAATACTGTTGCTCACTTAAAATAAAAATTTTGGCCCCTCAAATTTTTTGTCACCCCCTGGACGGGTGAAGTGGAATTCTTGTAAGGGCAATCGTAACTAGCCATCGCGGTGTTTCTGGTCATGGGTGCAAAATCATTGGTCTCCTATTTCCATGTTCTTCCCGCTCGCCTAATCGTAATGTTATTGGATGTGGGTGCATCCATCCCTGTTACACCATCACTGGTGGCACAAAGTGCATGCATTTTTACTTGCAGCTCATACAAGGCTACAAAATATATCAACCCCAAAATAAAAAGGATGATATATGGCTTATTTGGACTCAGTAAACTGCAACTACTGTATCTGTAGAGAACTTCATTCGCGAGAGAAACACTGTTTCGGGCAGCACTATAGGCACCGTAGGTCAGGGATATCTAGAGCCGTAGGTGCAGAGTCAGGGGCGTACCGATGGTAGGCTAAATAAGGCCGGGGCAAGAAACAAGTTTGGCGATTCCATAATCGAAACTAAGGTCTTTCGGGAGCAAATGTAGGCTACTGCGTTGAAGAAAATAGCCTACTTGTGACATTGTTGTGACTTTTCGGCGCACCCCTTGTGATTTGACGCTCGGAGCAGTCCTGTTGCCACGGGACGGCTGTTGGAGGCTTAGCCCCTGTAAACAAAGCTCCAAGACCCCCAAATTGATTTATGAAACACTACATATCAGTGGAGTTTTTTATCAAATTTCAAAATGTCAAGCCCCCCCTGAAGAAGTATAAAGCCCCTCTATTGAAAACTTTCTGGCGACGTTTTTGACCCGGAGCATTTCTCCCCTTGCGTTTCCCCCCTCGGTACGCCTCTGTGTAGATTGATTTCACTTTTTAACGTTCTTGCCTTTCATTGCGGAATGAAGCATTTCACCAGGGTTCTCCAACACGCGGACCTCAAGAGCCTTTTGTGCGGCCCACGATGCTTTTTGGGAATTTTCAAATAGCCTAAATTAACATTTACGTAGTTTTCAGTTTATTCATCGGTATTTAACAGTGCTCGACTAGCGAGTGTGCAAGTTCCTTTTAAACGAAAGTAAAGGCAGCTAGAAAAGCCTATAACACATGATACCTTTAGCAGGAAATAAGATGTAAAGGCTGTTTGTAGCATGGTTCAGGTACCGTCATTGTTGCGTCAGCGTCATAATGCGGCCCTCGAATAGGTTTAGACATAATGCGGCCTTCAGGTTGCTTTATAAGTTCTCATTTGGGTTGGCCCTCGGCGCAACACGTGTTTGAGGCCCCTGCATTTCACCAATATGTTTAACTTGTGCAACAAATTCAGTAAGCACATTTTGCAGATAAGCACTGTTTTTCTGTTCATTGATACCTTTATGAAGGGAAAACCAAACCAAATGCTACCCAAAATAGTCGGAAAATGCAGAGATTTGTTGAAACGTGGGCAGTTTTCGCAAAAAGCTACCAAATTATTTTCGAAAAAGCTTTTTTCTGCAAAAAAGTGAAAAGCACAGAAAGTTTTTGTTGACTCATTTCGATATTCACTCAACTCTTTGTCATTTCGAGTCAAAACTCTGGTAAACATCATTGTCTATTGAAAGAAATGCTTTCTCAGCACAGATTCAGATAATAAGATCTTACAGAGTATATATTTCCAGTCCCGTCGCCACGGGGTGGCTTTGGTAGGCTTAGCCCCCCAAACAGAGTACCAAGCCCCCCAAATGGAAATATGAAACACTATAAACCATTGGAGTTTTTATCAAATTTCAATATCAAGCCCCCTAGTGAAGACTTTCTGGCAACGGTTCTGTATATTTCGCCTACAAAGTAGGCATTATCAGCTCTTATTCAAATAGAAAAAACAATGTTTTTGGTAAACAATGTCTTTTTACTAAAACAATGTCTTTTTCTTCAAAAACTGGTAAACGTTTCTTTTTTCCAAAATTAAATATGTTTTGTGTATTTAATTAAATCCAGTTTTGTTCCAGTCAGTAGCACTACAATCAACACACATAGAGGTTATAGGAGGGAAAATCGAATTTGTCAAATTTGGCATCCAGTGTAGAGATGGCACGGTCCAAGATTTTTCAGGCTTGGACCACCCATAGCTCGCAACATTCAGCCCATTAACCGTCCATGGATCGACAACATTTATTCTTTTCCAAACCGGCCCGCCCATAGCCCGCTAAACAATTGGCAGTCTTGTCTATTTTGTCTCCTGAGGCAAAATATCTCCATGGTCTATTTTTCCTGCTGAGGCAAATATCTGCTGAGAGTATTTTGCCTTTTGTGGAACATGATTGGTTGAAGTGGGCATGTCATGTGACAAGCACAACAAGTTACATGCTTGGATTTGTGTGTAGGCTAAGCCTAAAACCCTAAACCTATGATGTTAAACCTAAAACCTCAAACCTAAAACCCGAAACCTAAACTTAAAACCCTAACCAAAAAACCTTAACCTAAATCCCTAAAACCTAAACCTAAAAATAAAACCCTCAACCAGTCCCGTCACCATATGGGATGAATTTTTCGGACTTAGCTCCGCAAAGAAAGCTCCAAGCCTTCACAAACCGAAATACGAAACTATACTGTATAAATCCGTGGATTTTTTGCCAATTTTAGAATGTCAAGACCCCCGCACAAAAGTAAAGCCCCCATGTTGAAGACATTCCGAAGGCCGTTCTGTTCTCAATGTAAAACTCTCATCCTGCAAGCTTAAACCTGAGCCCTCACCATAAAACCTTCAACCTTTAGCCTAAACCTAAATCCCTAAAACTAAAACTCTAAACGTAAGTAAAGCCATCAACCTTACTTGTGAAGTGATTGTGGTTTGTTGCATTTATAAAAAAACACCTATAGCACGCCATCAAAATGTTGCATAACACTTTCCCTCCAAGAAGCCACTCAGCACCAAAATCGCTGACCACCACGCTCATGCAAGAAGTTACCATGCACGAAAAGTTTCTTAAAGTGTACTTGCCAGTCGCGTTTGACGGAGTGCTCACATATGGGAAAAGCAAATTTGCCTTAGAATACCGCATCGGCATAGCAATGGCAAGTGGTTAAACTCACTTTTATTGCCACCGAGTGGTTCTTTCAACTCAAAAAAATTTAAAGGTTTTTTCAACATTAGCGGGCGGCTCGTAGCGGCTCTGTGAAATCCGGCCGCTAAAAATATCGTGAGCGGCCCGCTCGTTCAACCTTAGCGGCCCACCCAAAAACCGGACCATTAGCGGCCCGTGCCATCAATAATCCAGTGATCATGTCTTGTTTCACACATTTTCTTTCACTTCTTCGACTCTGGGATTTCCCCCATTTGCAAACCGCCAGGCACAGTGATATCCAATCGTTTGAGTTGAGTCCCATCACCCAAACGCAATGATATAATCATGCTGCACAGTAAACCAGAGCAGATTGTGTCATCCATATTTTGTCTGCTGGATAAGAAGCAACAACAGGCTTGCAAGGCTGCAAGCAAGAGGTTCCAAAGTGTGACAAGTACATGTAAGCCTTGGCCTATGCATCATGCTTCTCCCCACCCTCTGTAGTGTTTTTTGTTGTTGACTCATTTTATCTGACGTTTATGAGATGCATTTTCGTTTTGTTGATTTTATTTTTTTTTACGTGTGAAACGTCTTCAATTTAAAATTATTTTGTGCTAGCCACAGCGCTAGCTGAGCAGCTGACCCATTAACTTGATTAAGGTCTTTCATCAACAACCGTGATTCAATTATGTTTTAAAGATCGCATCAATTTGCTAATTAGGCTAAGTCTAAAGTTTTTGATGTTTTTATATTTTCATCAGCATGCAATCAATTTCTGAACTTTGGTGTTACTACTCTTGTTCTTCTTGATACATTCGTGATTTGAGTCATAAAATGAATGAGTATATCAGGCATATGAACCTTGATGGATTGGCTAGCAACACATTCCCATGAAATCTTTGAATTAATCTTAAAAAATTTGCTTTTGTTAGAATTTTTCTTCACTTTGGTAACATTCTATAGTCACCCATGAATTGTGAATACTAATAGGCTACTGAAAACTAAAAATCATTTAGCAGTGGATTGATGCATATTTATGTATCGGACTTAAACAATTTTACCTTTTTAGGCCTTGTTTGTCATCCCCTATTTGGCAAGGGGAAACATTACCGATAATGTAATGCTTGAGTGATATCTATTACACTGTATTACAGTACTATAAACAAGGAAGTTTTCTGTTCTAAACCTCATGTGCAGTATGTTATTTCCTTAAGCTGCAACCCTTTACAAGTGATTCACAGGGTTGAGAGTTGATGATGATCACTTTAATCCAATTTTCACGCATGAACGTAAAGTTTATAACAGATAAGCATAAATAATGTAAAATTGCCAGAGGCAAAATTGCTAGCATCAGCTACAGGGGCAAACGGTCACATTGAATTTGTAAAGGAACAATATTTGTGCTTTTTGAACAGCACATCTTTTTTGTAAACCTTGAGCATAAAATTTAAAACTTTAGTATACAGCACTTTGTTTACAGCACCTGAACCTACAGCACCATACAGCACTCAGCACCTGAACAGCTAATCAATGAACCTTACTTAGTTGACAGGACCGTAGGTAGTTAGTTACTATGAAAAGAACCTTGAGCATAAAATTTCAAAATTTAGCATTTGGCAGTTTGCTTCCTGAACAGCAAATCAATGAACCATGTTCCTAATCCTGATGAATTTAAGGTTTCATGTTTTATCATCATGCTTTTACTGTACCATCAGTAATGAATATTAAATAGCGATATTGTTAAACAAGTACAAAAATATTGAACCTTGTCACTCAATGGTGTATGTTGACCTTTCTAGTGGGACATTCACAGATGGTTCAATAAGTGACATAATTAAGGCAGTTTTTTTAAAGGAAAATGTTATGGACCTGTAGAGACCCGATTTTTCTGATTCTAGGGACCGGATGATAATTTTCTCTGATTCCAGGGACCTGATTTTCAATACTAGGGATCTGAATCAGGTCCCTAAAACACCTTAAAAAAACTGGTAAGGTGGTAATTTTCACTTGATATATGCTGTTTGTGACATCATGCTATGATGTTCTATTCACAGTTCCAAACTGATTTTCTGGCTGAGTTCCATTGCGTAACATCTATAACATCCTACATGCACAATTGCCGTCAGGTGGTTTGTGCATCTAAAATTACTGAAAGAAATAATTTCAAGCTGGAATGCATATAACAGTTCAGAACTAGTAATTTTGCTCGCAAAACATTACACTAGGAAATTGATTTCACATCAAATACATATCTTCAGTCCTATAAATTGCGAGCAAAAGCTTACAGATGAATTGAAAGACTAAAGCAAAACTTAAAGAAAGCACGCAAACTGTATCTTCAAACACATGACATTTACATTATGCTGTTACTACCAAAGCTAAAGAACTAGCGTAGTGCTAACTGTTATCCGGCTTATTTTAAGCAGCTGCTTTCAATGAGTCATACAAGCAATGTTTGATCACACATGACTTTGCTAGCTGGCTGACGTGATTAGACCATACAATACAAAGCCTGTTTCATCTTTTAAGTGTTTTCTTTTAGGTTTTAGTTAATAGCCACATTCTGACCAGACCTGACTACACACACACTCATACACATCATGACAATCACAGCTCTGCAACCGAGTTTTGTTTTAAAATTTTAAGAATTAGTGGGTTTATGAAGACAAGATGGCTAAACTTTTAGCATAACGAGTCTTTTATGACAGCCACACAAGCTTCCTGGATGTACCCCATCAACTGAGTGAATGTCCCACAAAACATAAACCGTGACCCTTGTTTGCTAAAAAAGGCGAACCAAGACAAACTTTTAAAGATTTTCAGAAATTTTTTTGGCATTCCAGAAAATCTAGTCCGGTTATAAGCAACAGCCTAAACTTATCTTGTGATTGCAACCAAAACACAGGCATTATCTCTGTAATACAATAAAGACAGCAAAAATTAGACATATATCTTTTTTTGTTCCCTAACAGTGTATCTATGCAGAAATTCATTGCACCAGGTTGCAATAACATTGAACAAATGTGTTGTAAATGTAGTGAGTTTGCCCATCAGTTTATGAATGCTAAGGATGCCTCAAACATTTTAAACTGGACAATCTTTTAATGTCTTTTTCCAGTTTTCTAATTGCTTCCAACTTTTAAGTTGAAGTACAGCTTCAGCATTGTTACATTAAGGTTGGTCATGTCTCAATCATTAACTAGATTAAGTTAAGTATTTGGTGTTTGTTTGCATAAGGTAAGATTTACATGATGAAAATTCTATGGTATTTCATGTTTGCCATTTTTGCATTTTCGTAGCTTATAAGAATTTTAACTTAAAATGGCTTAAAAGCCTTTTTTAAGTTGTTGAAAAAGTATAAGTTGTGCTTAATTGTTTTAATATTAAAAATGATCCTCTTGCGAAGTTATGTTATTTCAACTTGATTTTAGTATTCTGGTTGTTTGATGAATATATCCACTCCTAAATTTCAATGTTCATGTTTCAGATGTTATGGAACATGTTTTATAAGGAATCCTAAGTAATAAATTAAATAGTAAAAGTGAGAGAAAAGCATTCTCACTATAATTAAACGATTGCAGCAATTGTGTTGACATGCATTTATAATGCAAGATATTGTTGAAGAATTGGAATCCTTGAAACAAAAGTTTCAGCGCAAAGGTTACTTTGAGGTATGGCAGTACGTGAAAATTTGACATTTAAGGCTAGCAAGCCTATCTTAAACTACACACCGTTAATTTGAACACATTGCTATAATAGGCTATGTGTTAATAAATACAATGGTTTCTAGGTACAGCTTAATTTTTGATTATTTGCAGAATTGTATACTGTGTATATGTTGCAACAGCAAATTGAAGTCAATTAATTTATATGTGCTACAATTTCTGGGTTAAGCATTGGGTGTACCTCAGCTGAAGGTATTATGTGTGGTTTTTTAATTTATTAAACCAACCACTGTAGTAATGAATTACTAGAGTTATGGACTGAAAAAAATTCAAATGCTATCTGATATCTGTTAAAAATTATAGGCAAAGTGCATAATGTCATAATCAAACACTGCTTTATTTGTTGTATCCCATCATATCATATTATTTCTGTCTATTTCTTAAACATATGAAAGATGCATGTTGAAAGCACTTGCAGATTTTGTAGCAACATATTTTCAGCAACATTTGCATGATAGTCATTCAATATATTGCATATGCTTATTACAGTGACTTTTTTCACACATTTTGAACCAGTAAGACATTGATGAATTTTGTTGTACCGTGTGTTATAAGTTATCCATAACTTACATATTTAGGATATAACCATACTTTTCATAACCATATATTCACCTTTTCTGAAGAAGTTCTTGAATTTCTACTAATTATGTATAGACATATTATGTGTGTGTGCATATGAGTCCTTTTTCTGCAGAACAATCTCTCAAAAATAGGACCATACTTATTCATATTTTTGTTATTTTTACTTGTTATTGTATTTTGTTTTACATGTAGTTAATTATAAACCAATTCATCTACTGTAAGATTGCCACAAAAGCAATGATATCTTGAATAATAATAATTGGTAACTAAGTTTCTTTTTAATGTTACCAGCTAAAAAGTTTGTCTGATGTTTCTTAAAGGTAAATTTTAAAGTTTTTTAGTGGTTGTATCATAATTTGTAGGTTAGTCTTGCAGGAAATATGCTCTGTGTAATGGCAACTAGTGGTGCTAATGAGCGAGTGTTTAGTATCAATGATCATGTTGTGAATAGCAGAAGAGCAAATTTAAAAGAGTCCTTTAGTGAACGATACAATTTTTTTAAAAAGTGCTGTGAGAAAGAAGTGCTAAAGTTTTATTAGGTTTCACTTTTTTACCTTGGTGTTTTTCAAAACCTCCATTGGTTTTGAAATTAACCACTGAATACATTGCCACTAAATGATGAAACATGTAGCATGAGTTTTCAGTGGATTTCCATGACAGGTGTAGGATTGTGATGGAAACAGTATGGGCAGGTGCCGGTTGGGAAGGCCCGTGGGGCGGATGTGGGTTATAAGTCTGTGGGAGCAGGCAAGATTTCTCAAATTCCTGCAGGTGCAAGGCAGGTTTAAACTTTGCAGGGCGGGAGAGGACAAAAAACTTCAACCCATGCAGGACTCCAATACAGGGATCCCTTCATTGTTGCACCTCAAGTGTGAAATATTTCACATGCCTAATGATCTCTTAGTACTGTTTTTGCCAGTTATTATTAGCAGCTTACTTGCTGTTGTAGATAATATTTGTGACATTAGGTTGTTACAATGCTGTTTGAAGTAAGTTCACGATAGTGCTCTGCTACTGATTACGTGCGTGCCTGATTTCAAGCAAAAGGAGATTTAGGTTTAGTTGGGAAAAGATTTTTACGCATAACAGAGTTGATTGATTCAAATCATTTGATTTAAATTAGTGATTTAAATCTTGAAAAATCAAGCAATAAAAATTAAAAAAATCAAGCAAAAAATCATACGCACTTTTAAAGCTTTGTGTGATTTTTATGACACATTTATTTAACATTCTAACAGATTTTCACTAATATTAGTTTAGAAGGCAAAGAGCTCTTATGACTACCACAAGTTAAAAGCAACTAAAGTTTTATCACAGCTTCTATCTCAACTAACTGTAAAAATGACCTGTGGACTGAAATCATTAACTCTTGTAACTCAGAAGTCAGAACTGTTTGAATGTCACAAGTTTGAACGTGTAGACTAGCATAAAGCTAGTTTTTTTCAGTAATATATCGAATTTTTTTTACATGACTGAAAAAAATTAAGTCATTTTAGTCACAATGTCTGAAAATATAGACTAGTGAATACTGTTGCGTTGACTTCAATATTTATGTGGGACAAATTACTGAAATGTCTCAGGAATACAAATGACAAATGTTTCAGTGAAAAAACAGGTATATATCAAGTAAAAGTTGCATCTCAATTCCATCAAACATGTAGGCTGTTGACTGCAGACATAGTAGTTTTAGAACACGTTCTTGATTCATAATCGCAGATATATTAGAGGCCTTTACTCTTCTATACAGTACATGTAAGTCATACTTTTTCAGAAGCTGAACTAGTGAAAACTGTGTTACGATAATTAATTGTAACAATTGATTTCGCACCAAAGAAGCTGGCAAGCTTGTATTTGTGTACAAGCTTCTTACGATGCCATGAAGTGTCCATGAATTTAATAAACTGATGTTTTGAGTATTGTCATTTCAATAAATATTTCATTTTGTATACCAGTACTGGTGTTACAGTATGACTTGATTTGCTTTAAGGAATATTGCATAAGTCCAAAAAAGTTTTAATGGAAGTTCAGTTTCTGGTTACTGTACTTTTGTATTAAAACAAACTATTTGAAATAAAAAATTGTAAGTGTTAGGTGGCCAACCCCTACACCAAGGCTTCTCAAACTTTTTTGTTCTGCGGCCTCACTTGAAAAAAATTTTTTTTATGTGACACCATTGATGGATAATTCAGAGCCTAGACGTTAATGATACGTGTAAATATCCCATTATAAATCTCAATTGGCATTTTTGTCTGCATATGGCAAAATCATAAAATGTACACAATCCATGAAAGGAACTATAAAGTAATAAAAGAGCTCGTAAACTAATGGAATGGATTCATTTGGTGATTTTTTACAGATCATCCATTAGTAGAAAATGCAGAATGAAGAACATTCTTAACATTTTCAAAAAAAAATTGTTGTTTGCACTTAATGATTCTCAGTTTTGAGAATAGCGCTTCACATAAATATTTTCTACAAAAGGGCAAGGATTTATGAGGCTAGTTCAGAAATGGCTGTGTACTCATTTCTTGTTTTTATCCAAATTTCACATAAATTCTGTTTTGAAAATCCCATTTGCCATCATGTTGGAATGAGTGCATCAAGGTCAGTATCAGTTAGTACGTTACAACAATGGAGATGTAACAACATAGACCGTGTTGTGCTTAGTTAATTATTACCATTCGATAGCTTAGGCAGATATCTCAGTAAATAGCTGACAGCTTGAAACACGCGTTGTCCCTAAATTGCACGAGAAATAATTTCACTACAAGCTTACTTTTAATTTTCTTGTAAAGTCTAACAAAATGCTTTTTTTGATTTGTCAAGCCAATTTGTTTCGTGACCCCAAAATTATATTTTGCGACCTCAACCCATAGTTTAAGAAGCCCTGCCCTACAAATAAAATTAAAAAATCATAAAAATAAAAAATCTTTAAATAAAAAAATACCATTTAAATTAAAAAATCTGATATTTTTTATTTTTTAAAATCATGATTTTTATCAACCCTGATGCATAACATACTAAGCAGATTAGAATTGAAAAAATAATTATATCAGAATTATAAAAGTTGAATGTGTATAGAAATACCTTAAGCTTAAATAATTTTATACTTAGCTTTTGTTCCATAGGAACAAGTAGCATGTGGTAACATTACCCATGTAAAAGAAAACATCACTGTCTTAGATTGGGCCTAAGGAAATGCTTAAATCACATTTGTTTTGCTCATCAATAATTTCCGAAGCACAAGTAATGTTTTTCCCTTAAACAAAGTTATATACTCACAATTGGTTGAATGCCTTAATTTCTAGAAATTTTGGTGCAAAAGCATTTGCTCAAAAAAAGCACATGTACCATTTTCCAAATTCAATTTTTACTTTTATTTTTTTATATTTCTATTTTATAATTTCTTTTTTGTTTTATCCAAAATTTGTTTATTAAAAATATGGTCTACATGAATCTGCTTGAGTCATTTGAACTTGAAACTCAAATGAGTCATTCGTTAGGTTAGTCACTTTCCTGCTTTGACATGACTTGTGCTATGCTAAAAATGCAATGGTATTCTTTAGATTTTGCAACGTGCATGTGCTGTGACATCTCTTTCACCATGGCCAGTAAGCATTGCTGCAATGCTTTGCTGCCTTTGCCTGCTCATATCATGGAACAAAGCAAGTGGAGACCAGTGAGTTCATGAATCATATGCTTTCAAAGCTGTAGAATGTGTGTTACATTATGTTATTCTTGTGTCATAATGATAGTTTCTGGGCATCCGTGTGTGATCTTTAGTTTTTCATTGGTGATAGAAAGTTATGGATACTTCCACAGAGTTTTCTATTAGCAGGAATGGTCAATATATGCAAATGTGTTGACTAATTTTTGTTTCTCTTGGCAATATCAAACATCATCAAAATACTCACATAATGTGTTTTAACAGTTTCTATGACTCTCATTTGAAGGAAACTAGCTTTATTGTAGTCATCATAATTTGTGCAAGTTCAGTGCTATGGTCATAATTTCGTTGGATCAATTCCAATTCTCATATTAGTCCAAGTACTTTGTCAAAAATGGAAAGTTTGCACATATGCACTAAAGCTGCCAGAAGTCCTTGAACACCAAGGGCTGTCCTTGAATTTGTAATCAAAAGTGGACATGCCATTGATACTTAACACCTTTGGCGCCAGTGTACGGTATATTTGTACTTGCTATTTGAGTCACTTTTCGTGCATCAATTTGCACCACCGTAACTCATAAGCTGATTAAGCTAGAGAGCTGTTCAAACCCTCTGAAGATGTGGAAAGTCTTTTCATTTAGATTTTATAAAAATTGGAAAGTTTACAATTTTGGATTTTTTGTGGGTGACGTCATAAGTGAGACAGGTTTAGGTCTTTTTGGCTGATGTCACCAGGTCTTGGGCGCCAATGCCAAGAGCCAATTTTTTCACTCAAGTTTTTAGTAGTAACTATGACTTTTTGTTTTTTAATAATAATAATAACAACAAACTAGGAGACTTTCTGCATCTTCAAAGGCTTTGAACAGCTCTTTAGTTCAATCAGCTGATGAATGGCGGTGCAAATTCACACAAGAGAAGTGACTCAAATAACAAGTATGAATACATCGTACACTGGCACTCAAGGTGTTAAACATGTCATTGTCCTTGAGTATTTTCAGGCGTCCTCAACTTCTTGTGTGCTGTGTTACAAGTTCATGTTCCAACGTGTGGTAACTAGTAACAGTTCATAGCATACACATATTGTATTATCGTTGTGCTGCATATGCCATGTACTAGTACATGAAATAATTATTTTCAGTTCTTAATAAATGTGGTTGATTACCCATTATTACACAATTTTTCTTTGATAAAATATCCTGCACCACTAAGGTTGGAATTTCTGGACTAAGCTAGAAATCATGGTTTTGGGATTTCCTGAGATTTCTACTCAGCAATCCTTGGATTTTTCAGGAGTAAAGAAATTGGAAAAAGTAAACAAATAAGCTACAGTGACTGATTTTATTTCTTATAATATTGAAACATAAACAGGGGCACATCAAGAGTGCTACCACCAAGGTGTTTCCTGATTTTATTCAGAAAATAGCCAACGTGTTTAGAAAGCATGCTCAGGCTCAACTGATGTAGGCTTGCTAGTTGTAAGTGCTTCATACAACTTTTGTCATCTCAATAAAACACTATGCAATTCTGTGCAAACTGATACTTCATTAGAAACTGATGCAAACTAATACTTCATTAGCAAATATCATGATAAACTTCATTTAAATTTTGTGATTGTCCATGTGTAACCCTAGAAATTCTTTGTGTTTTTTAGTTTCGACCTTGTAATCAGCTTGCTGTTGATTTCATTTCTCATCTTCAATGTGACATTGGCATGCTGCAATGAGAAGCAGAAACAGGATGAACTAATTGAAAGACTGGAATGGTTGTGTGAGTCAATTAAAGGTTAGTTGCAATGCCAGCATAAAAATATTACCAATTAAATCATGCACAAGAACACATATTGTACAGTCTGTTTATTGGTTAAAAATGAGAATTATTTACAAAACTGTGGTAGCACTACAGCATTCTTTTGGATTATGGAAAAAAGTGTTAGTACAAGTTTTTGTTGTGTGAGTCAGCTGTAGTGCAAGGCAACTCTGTCTGTCTACTATGTACTTTTATGTCTGTGTAGACAGTTTGCAGCATGGTGATGTGTTCTCCTGCTGAGTCTGATCCCATTTTCTTAAATTAAGATGAACTATGATAAAAATTATAATGTTCCCTAGTTCATAGTAATTTTTTGTGGATGTGCCAATGTTCACACCATTTTTATTAGCTTGTTTTGTTTCCTGTCATTGAAAGGAGACAAATCTTGATTGGTTGGTTCAACGTTCACTTGCACATTTTTCAAGTTGCTATTTAATCATTTTTGCTTTCCAATAGATATCCAGACTGATGATGAAAAAGCTGGACCTATTGCAGAGTTTATCAACTTTATGAGTAGTTTGGAGACTAAATCAGTTGGAAGAGGTCCTTCACATAGCTTTACCACCGTTTGGAGAAAAGCTCAAGGTTATTATTATTTTGATAAGATTTTTGAAAACAAGTTAATTTTTGATTTCTTACATTATTATGTTATTAGTCTTTTGATACATTAAATGTGAAACTAATTTATAATACGTTGCAAGGACAGTATTTGTGACAGTGCATTGCTGTGCAAGTGTTGCTTAGATGTCAGTAAAAAAGTGTTAGTTTCCAAGTGTAATGGTTTTGAGGTGTATAAAAACAGGAATTTCCTTGTGTGTATGCATCACCATTTTTATCAAAAAATCTGAAACATGAAAAAAATTTGTCATAGCCCATCCAAAATATGAACAATTTGGTTGAAATAGTCTGAGGTAGAAGAATTAAATTATTGTGTTTGTCCTAATTTTATATGACATGACATTCATCTCATCAGTCTTTATTCCATCTTGCAATTTGCAGTGTTTGTTCAAACTATTGTACCTCCTGGTTTTGTAGTCTGATGTAAAACCATGGAAGGACACACAAGGCCAATTTTCTAATTTGATATGTCTTGTGGTGTTGTCAAGTTTAGTACATGAATGCCAGTTGTATTACTGCTCAGTTATTTGTTTCAGTCATTTGTTGGTCGTTGACCAAATCTGTAGTAAAATGTCCTAAACATTCAAGTCAATTCAGTCATAATGTTTGCAAAAGTAGTGTCAACTGCTATGCCAAGTTTTGAGAAAATGAAACTGATTAAGAAATATTTTTAGACAACCCACCATTTTTTCTCTGTGTGGTAACCCTTAGTATTCTGTGAACTTTGGCATACAATGATTTGCAGCAGAGTATGCATCTGTTGACCTTTAAATTAATAAAGAAAATTACAAAACTCTGCAATTTGAAGCATGATAATTCATATGGTAGCCAATTAACTCAGGCCTGCCAATGGGGTCAATGTCACCCATGCTCATGCAGAGAATTTTTTGCTCTAGTAGTTCCATGAAGGACTACTGAATAAACACAACAAGTAGTGTATTGTCACTCCCTATTTTGCAATCTGTTGCTTTCAGTTAGGTTGTGTCTTTCCCAGGATTGTAGAATCTGCTTTGACCAGCATTGAAACAAAGAATGTGAGACTTCGTTTTGTTTTTGACAATGTAAGTAATTGGATGTTGCTTAGCTTAAGTCACACTCATGTAAAGTCTCAAGAACCATGGCGTCATGAGGGTATGTGAATAGCAGACAATACCTTATTACAACACTGCAGGAATTTCCATTTCTGCCAGCTCTCAGCAGCAGCAGAACATCATTGGTTTGTGATTGTTACTGGCTAGTATGCACGATGTTCTGTCTGTTACTGGTTAGCTAAACAAATCTTTTCATAGTTATTGGTCACTGAGAATGTTCTTGTTATAATTGACTGGAATAACAAATCTTTTCAAGGGTATACATATTAACTTTGAACAAATACATTTTATAAAATAGTTTGCAATGAAATAATGAACTTTGTATTCAGCATTGTGGTACCCCTAAAACACTTGATTATGTTCGTTTCATTCATTCATTTTCGTGCCCACTCTTTTCTGTGGAGGGCCGTGAAGGCAGAAGCCCTAGGAGCACTCGAAATGCCTCACAGTCAATAGCAATCTTAGATTGTTCTGTTGGTTTCACACCAAGATGGGCCCAAGTTAGGTCAGAGATGTTTTCACATCTCCTGGTCGTTGGATGACCTCTGGGCCACTTTCCTGGGAGTGTAGCCAGCAGGACTTGCCTCACCAATTTTTCTTGGGATATTCTGCCCAAATGGATGAATCAGCACAGCTGAGATCTCTCTATTCAGAGATGTGGCTTGACATTCAGGGCTTTATGAATTTCACAGCTGTGCACTTTGTCCCAAAGTGTCACACTGTGAACTCTTTGCAAAAATCCTATCTCTGCCACTTGCACTTGGATAGGATTTTTTCAGTCATCATCCAAGATTCAGAACCATAGGTGAGGATCAGAACAAAGACCGATTTAAAAACTGACAGCTTTGTGGTGTTTGAAAGTTTCCGTTTTGTGAGCACAGAGCATTAGGATTTTTGTGAAGAGTCTACAGTGTGACCCTTTGCAACAAAGTTCACAGCTGTGAAATTTGTAGTCCTGAATGTCTAACCACTTTGAATCGAGAGATCCCAGCTACATTGGTTCGGCCTGTTATCCAGAATACCCCATGAAAAACTGACAAGGCAAGTCCTGCTGGCTACACCCACAGAAAAGCAGCCCAGAGATCGTCCAAGGACAAGGTGAAGTGACTACATCTCCAATCTTGCTTGGTCCCGTCTCAGTGTGGACCCAGCATAATTATCTGAGATTGCTGTTGACTGTGAGGTATTCTGAGTCCTCGAAGGGCTGCTACCCCCGCCACCGTTGCTAGAGGAAAAGCAGGCATGAAAATGAATGGATGTCTGACTCAAACATGCCATCTTTTTTGTCAGACTTAAACTATGGACTTCCACAAAACTGTGTGACTCACTGACTCCACAAATTCCATAGCAACAACTTTAAAAGTAAAACAAAAAGTGCAGTAATGGTGTAACAACACCAGTTCCAACTACTGCATGCATTGCAAAGCTTCATATTTACATCTACAATAACATCAGTATAAAGTGTGTAGGTATGGCCATGTCCATGCATTTGCAGACAGAATATCACACAAATTACAAATTACATCAGAATATGGGCTGTTGCCATCATCCTCAGATTGGCCATGGCCGTGGTAATTATAGTGATGGATCAGCAGGCTTTATAAATTCGAATTCAGCATCTTTGAGTGCATCAGTGTTTCCAAGGAAAGGAAACTGCATTTGATTAAGGAAAGCAAACTCTTCTTCAAACATAACAGTAATGCCATAATGCCACTAAGATTTCCTAAAAGTAGAAGTCTTCAAATACAGTTTAGAGACTTGAGTGTAATGAAAGGTCAGGTGTGCAATGCATGAAAAGCTGCAGAAAAGAAAGAACATAAAAGCCAAGATATTTTTCATATGAAATCATGATTGTACAAGTGTGGTAGTATGACTTTTAGAATAAGCATCCAAGAGAACACAGAATTTTTAAAAATTAACATTTTATTTTGAAGAGGAGGCTATGAAAATCACTTGAGCATGACAAAAAGGTCAAATTTAAGAAAAATGAAAACGTCTGCATTTTTTAACTGCTGGATTTATTTCACTCAAATGATTTTTTGTTTGACCATATTTTGTGAAGCTTTTTCATGAGATCTGAATTTCATTGCTGTAATATCTGAGTGGATGGGTGAACTACGGTGTTCAACTAGGCATATATGGACCTTACTGCAAAGCCAAAAACCCTGTGGAAAACAGCATATGCACGTCAATATGTTTTTTAAAACATGTACAATGGGTTTTGCTTTCCTGGTGTGGTATTTTCCAAAGCATGCAGTGTTTATTTGTAAAGGTTTTATGCCATTTCCAAATCTTGTATTGATAAAGTCATTCAGTAATTATCAAATAATGCACAAATTTAACAAAAAAATTATAAAGTAAGTATAAAATAATGCAAGAATTTAACAAACACAGAAAAATTGTTTTAAAGTCTTGCAAGTTCATCAACTGCTTACATTATTTATTTGAGCTGAAACCTAGTGCAATATTTTTCAAACTTATTTGCAGGCTCAGTGTGTGATGAACCAGTATTGTTTCCAACTGCTTTGGTATCAACTGGAGATATCATTGGTCTCTGTGTTGGCCAAACCGCACCTTGTGATGCAGTTTGTGCTGCTGTAAGTAGAAAAATGTGTTCATACTTTTGTTTTTATGGTTTTGCACATTTTTCTCTTTTGTATGATGGCTGTAACAAATATATTATGGATAGAAACTGCTCATCGGATTGATATGTTGTCCGTCTTACCTGCTTGCTACAACATAGAAATGGTTTATGTTGCAGTTTTTACGAATTTGGATCCAATGTTTCTTCAGATATTGTCAGAAGACTAAGTTTAGTTCTTGAGCCTAGTGAATAACGTTCCTTTTTGGCGTGACAACGGTGGTCTGACAACAAGCGTAATCAGCTGTTGTAATTTCTTCAAAAGTAGCGAGACTGAATTTTCATTTCGTTTCTTATGTGACATCAAGTTTCTTTGGGCTTATTTACAGAATGGCATCTTTGTTTTTTCCTTCGATGTGGTGCAACCAGCAGTTTGAAAATAGCCAGACATGTTAGTTTTATGCAGTTTAGCACCCTGTAATTCTAGAGCCCTTGAAAGCTTGATTGCTGTTCAGACGGACTAAACGTATTTGTGCGGAGAGTGGGAATTGAATGTTTTTAAAATTTTTCATCTTGCCATTTTTTGTGCATACATACCAGAAAAAAAAACAGCCAAACTGTGTCCCCCATTTTTAACCTAAAACAGTCTTAACAGCACTGATGTAAAGTAAAAATATGCTTTAAAAAGTGATTTTACGCATTTTTACAAATACAGTGAAATAACTCAGGTCATGTAGTTAAACACTGATACGGCCCTTTTTACACAGGATTCTTGCACGAAAATCAGTGCTGGTGAATTGCTTACAAGTATTACGGTTCGGGAGTGTGTTTGTGTAAAAGCGAAGGACGTTGACGTCACTAATCCAGTTCTTAGGTATGTTTTGTGCTGGTAGGTGCGGTGTGTGGTGCATTCGTGAAATAATTTCTTAAAATGCTGAGAAAAACTTTGATGAAGGTTACTTGGACCGCAAGAAATGTTTTCATATTGTGTTTCTGTTTCGTCTTCTGTTGAACGGTTTGCTTAGTGAGCTTTTTGAATAGTCAAAAGTGTGGAAAGCGTGAAAGCTATTCTGGTAAAGAGCAGCTTAGCAACTTGCTTGATAGTTGTGAGTTCCTACTTTTTAAATCAATTCTTTGGAGATACTGTTGCTACGTCAAATTCCAGTGTTGTAATTTAAGTGCTTGTTACTGCGTTCTTTCAAACGCCTTTGGTTCTGTGACAGATTTACTGTAACAAGGAGCCCTCTTATTTGTAAACTTGAGGAATGCTTAACTTCTGCGGATGCCCGACGAGCTTTGCCTCGGTTTCATCCAAGCAAAAGCCTTTTGACCAAACGCAGGGAAAAGATCATGCTTTTGATGTTGGTGGTCATTATACCCGTTTCTTTGGTAAGATATTGAAGTTCATCATCATTATGTTGCTTAAAAGTTTCTCGTTGTATTATCTGCTGGATATGGATTTGTGTTTTTCTCGAGGCTGCTTGTTTTCTCTCCCTCGCCCGCCACGTTTTGGGCGCTTACCAAATTCATTTTCGGACAACTCACGAGAGTATTTTTGGCAAGTCTTCGAATTGCATTCTATTTTGAGATTTGCCGTAAATCTGCATCTTTGAACCAAGGTTCCTAAAGTGCAATGTTTTTCGAACAGGGCTTGACGATTTTGGCATCGCTGGTTTGGTACTTCTGCAATCCTTCTGAAACCCTTGTCCCGGTGCCAACCAACCAAGCGGAAAGATCCGGGTCACTTTTTCCAGAGTGGAGTGACAGCGTTTATTGGTTCGACAGCTTCTTCGCATCTCCAGCCTTTGTCCTTTTGCCGCTTTTGCCGATCACTTACCCGTTCATATGGTTGTTGCTGTCCGCCGTCGGTGAGGCGAAGACCCTGCATTCGGGCATCGCGAAAAGGATCAGCGTTCAGTTTCGAGCGGTCAGCTTGCGTTGCGAGTTTGAACAGCGTCGTGACACGTGTTATGCTGCGAATGTACGGAGGCTTGTGTCACGAGTTAAGCCTTCACGATTCTTCTGATCTTGGGTTTTCCGTGCAATATGTGAAACATGCTGGTCTTGATCTGGCATTTATTTGAAAATTCAAAATGAAATTCAATCGTAACTTTCATAAAAATTTGTGCGTATCCGTAGGAAAGAGGCAATTGATGTTTCGCAGACCAAAAGGTTTTGAAAAACCGGGCAGATTTTTGCAAAACATCAGCCAAAAGTTCTTTGAGATTTGCAAACTGTTCTAAATTTTGAAAATTTATGTGTGTTTTTCAATTTTAGACCAGAGCATTGAATTTCAGAATTATACATCGAACTTGAAATCGAGCGAAATTGTGTTAGGTGACCTTTTCATTTCTCTAGACTTTTTCGCGAATAATGCTGGAAATAGTTGAGCGAAAAAGTATGGATAACTAGCTTTTGCTCGGTCCTTTTCATGCAAAATCTGCAAAATGTTGAGGAAAACTTATTTTCTTACCAAACAATTTCGCTCCACCATGCGACTGTGGATTGAGAATCCTAAAAAAACTGTCAGGTTATACACCTTATAACCCCTGTTTCCATGATTTTAGCGCACTTTTCCGTCATTCTGCTCAATTAAACCTGTGCCTAAAAATAAGAAGCGCCTTCATTGTTTTTGGATTTATTGATACATTTACTGTCAACAGATTTCAAAATACCACTTCCACAATCGGTATACTTCTCCTAACACACAATAAATCAGCCATCAAACGTGCTTTTCGAGCACTTGCTGTCGACTATCTATCGAAAGGACACCTTTTTCAGCAAAAAATCGGTCACTAAGATCTCACGAAGGATATATTTCACCTATTAGGTAGTAATCATCAACTCTTGTGCCTTTTTCTGCAGGATGGTCGACAGGAGCCAGGCGCAACGTTGAGTCTCCGAACAGTCGAGTCGCAATCTTCGTGCCGTTACCAGGTGTGTCGACCTGTGGTTCTGTCTGTTGCGTTAGTTTGTTTTGACCTCATGTCACCATTTTAAATCACAGCGCGATGGTCCCCATGCGCTGCAGTATTTGCAAAAAAAGACCGAGAAAATTTCATTACTTCCAGTGTTAAATGAGAACTACTTGCTGCGACGTCAGTTGCCTTTTTCTGTCGCACAAAGTAACTTGTGCGCTCTTCACCCGGTTTCACTTTGAAACAATCAGTTTTATATCAGCTGACCCGTTTTACCAGCTCTTACCAGACTTCGGCCTTGCTCTGTAAACTGGCAACTGTTGGAAACATGTCGGCGCTACATTGTTTTTGCATTGGTGAAGAAGAGAAAATGTATTATAGTTTTCTGCATCGCGATTTTTTAATGAATTCGAAAAGTCCAACTTCAATGGCGCAGTTTTGAGCAGTGTTGGTTTCTGGTTATGGTGAAGGTTCGTTTGCTTTTCGCAGAAACAGGATCATGACTTGTCTTGGATCAAGTTAGTTCCGCATGTGCTGTGTGGCAACAAGAAACTGTTGTCGAAAAACGCGTCGACGTTCGATACACTTGGTTCGCTGACGGTTTGTGCTTGCAACGAGCTTTACTTGTGCTTTTTGCATAGTCTTTTGTTTGTGCGGAAAGTACATGAGTGTGTAGACCAGGGGCCGCCAACCCACGGCCCCCGAAGTCATTTCAACCGGCAGCAAAGACATTTCGTCAATAATGAAAAAATAGTATATTTACGAAATATGTGTTGATTTGGTAGAATATAACATATCCCGAAACAATCGCAACACGTAAGGTGCCCGGCCCTCGAACTGTTGTGTAATAGCTTATGTGGTCCCCGGGCAAAAAGGTTTGGAGACCCCTGGTGTAGAATATGGACACGCTATACTGTGGCGTAGATGCAATGAGCAAGTAGCTTATCAGCTGCTTTCGGCTGCGATCAAATGCATTGTTGTTAGTGTTGTTGCCCTGACAGTCACAGCCTTACTTGAGTAGATATTTATGAAGTTACCAACAGCTGCCGAAATTGCGAACGCAAGCCATGCGTGACCTTGCGTCCTAAATAACCAACGTGAGTTGCTCATGGTGCGTGCTGGCAAATCTCCAAAACCACAGCAACACTTAAATGCAAATCCTTGCCAGGCACGCTGAGCAAAAGCAATCGCTATGGTCACTTGGCATGCGACACTGACCTTTAGTGGTGGGACAGACTCAGAATGATCGATAATGCGTCAACCCCTCCCCGGCACCGTTGTTTTCAAGCGTTAGGACACTGAGTGGCTGAGCTGTGAAGCTGGCGCTTTCGTTTTTTCTGTAGAGAAACAGTAAAGCAAAATTAGTTTGAAGCACTCTGTCTTTTACAGAAATAACGTTTTTGCAAGCTACTCTGGCTATCTACAACAAATTACTGTGTTGCGCATTGAAAAAGTGCACGGTAAATTTGCATTGTTTTTTCCAAATGTATCGAAAATGTCAACGACACAAATAGCATTTTGTCTCGAAGTTTCACATCGTTCAGTCGAACTTGCGACTTTCACAAGTCATAATGAACTCAAAAGTCTGCAATAATCTGAAAACTTTTCCAGTGTCTTCCTTTGTCATTTGACTCTAACAGCGTAGATTTTTGAACGAATAATTCTTCAACGTTAAACCGTTAAATTTTACTCGGCGATGGCACCCTTCACAGCTTGAAGCAAGCGGATTTCTCATCAAGAGGCTGACGTACGAATTTTGTAAGAATGAGGCATAGTTTTTAAGAGTGAAGCATACATTGGACACAGGAGTCTTTAAACGGTGTGCTGTGGAGTGAACGTTTGTTTTGAATAACAATATTTTAAGAAAAGTTTCCCAATATGATTGAAAAACTATTCTGCGCCACTCAGAAAACTTCCGCGAAGTATACACGTTTTGCCGCCAGCATGACAACAATTTCCACTGTCTCTAATGTTACAGTTCAACCGCATGAGCTACTGCCATGCAATGCTTTTACTGAAAGTTGCATGTTGATCGAAAATATTTTCAATACAACTTGGAGATTTCATATGTTGTGAAACTCAAGCGTTTGACGCTGTGCACTTAAATCCTGACCCACCTCGTCGGCCAGGCTTGTTGGTTGAGAAATCAAGTGCGTCATTTTTTACTCCCCCTCTGCGTTTAACAGGTTTTGTGTTGCGTCAACAAAGAAGGTCTCTTGTCGTGGATCGATCCGTCGCCGGAGAAAGTTTTCTTCTTCACAAAAGATCCAGGCGCGTCGCAAAGCGCCACTGGTGAGCGTGTGACCTTGCAAAGGAGTAATTTGTGAAATGGCCATTCTTGCGCACCCCTCGCGGTACTCGGTATCACTAAAAATATCCAAACACGTTAAACTGATATGCTGGTCAGCTTCAATGACGTGGATTGATTGAGCACAGGTTGTTTTTGCTTAAGTGTTGTGCTTGTTCATATCGGACGGATCGTCACAGCGATCTTGGTATTTAGGTTCAGGAACTTTGCGAAACAGCTCTTCAAGCAGGGCTTGTTGAAGAAGTCGGTTGAAGCGGTTGTGCGTGGTGTTCGGCGAGTGCGGTCCGCGTGCGCTTGTTGAGCTTGCTGCGAGATAATTCGAAGAACTGTAGCCCAGACTTTACACACTCCCACGTTATCAACTAGCGCGTCGTTTATATCTCGTTGAGTAGACTCACCAACAAACGTAAAAGACTATTACCAGCGAGTCTACAAACGTTCACACATTTCCACGTATTATTTGTCTACTCAGACTCAAGTTCGACTAAAGAAGGAGGGGGAAGTACTGCGTGGGAAAAGGAAAAGGTGAGCGAGTTGGTTGCCAGGAAACCATTTTACACTACTCGATGGTGATTGGCTGTTTTCAGTATTTCAAGTTCGCTGAATTTTTCCACGTACTTTATTTGAGTGAATTCTGATGTGATGGTTTCATTTTGTTCTTAGAGCGTCAGTACCAGTTGCGATTCAAAGGCAGAACGAGATGTGCATGTGGAGTTGCTTTCTTTATCCCAGGACACTCAAAACTCAGCCAAGGTGTGTCCGATTTTCGCTCCATGTTTGTATGTGCACTACATCTTTTGCACACATCATGTTAAAATACCTGCTGTCATGAAAAAAGTAACCAATAGTAATTTTGGGGGCTTCGGTTCAATACCTTCCAGCAGCGATGACGTTGTCCTAATAGCGCGATATCGTTGTGACGCAACCATGCTCCCTACGTCACAGTACGGAACAGGACTCTTCGGTCTGGCCGTTGCATTTTCACGGGACATTGCAGTCACGACATTCCTGGACATAAAAAACTTATTACATTCATTTATTTAAATGATTATATGCGACACGTCATTCTAGCTGGTGTTATACCAACTACCTTTGAGAAGTCATGATTAGGATTGACTTTGAAGAATTTGTATTTAATTGCAAAATGGCGATAATGATTTAATTTGCTTGCTGATGATAATGAAAATCGTATGTTGATGCTGATTAACTGTTGGATCTTGGATCGTGTTTGTAGTTTTTTAAAATAAAACTTCTCGTTGATTTAAGTATGTTTGCATTAAAATGTGAACATGTAGGATTTCAGCAAGATCTCATAGTCTGACCGAAATGTCCCCGACCGAAACGGCCCAGACCGAAAAGTCGCGTACCCGTCACAGTGCAAGGAAAATATTAATTGTCGTTTCAAGAGTGCTCCCTTTTATCATTATGCCCCGTGGCAGTCACAATCAGTTGAAACTCTTGCACTGTTGTCACGTCTCGTCTGATGCAGCCATGCACATATTGTTGCCAAACAGATAATAGCGGCAGTAGGTCTTACGGCACTCTCATCTACCTTTCGTACGCTTTGCTAAAGCCAAAGGTTATGAATTCGTACAACAATCAACAGCGCTGTTGTGGTTTTGCTACAATTACACTGACTTGCACTTTAAAATGCGTGTTTTCTGCTATATGTTGGCAAATGTTACGCGCCGTCAGGGATCTTTTCGTGTCACTTTGCCACTGAGATCAGTTTGTTTCGAAAACCTGTGAGTAATCTTTCCGTAGGTTTGTTTATGGTCAAGAATTTGCCTTTCAAGTTTTTTTTACAATTGTTGGTAACTTCATCCACTCGTGCAATAGATTAGATTTGCCATATACAATACATTTTTTCTGTCATTATTTCGCAGCTGTTAAATACATTTTGTTTTTGTGGAGGTATCGAGACGCTAGGACGTAGAACACTTAGGCTTTTCGCCCGTGGCAGAAAATTGTCGGAAAATAATTATCTTGAACTGGTCTGAATCGCCATGTTATTCGCGTGGAAGATACAAGAAAAATCCTTGACTGACCCGCTGTGCACGCCTTTGTCGCAGTGATTTGTAATTTGTACAGCAACGCTCTTCTAAAATTTTCATTTGTGCTCAACCTTGATGCCTAGTTCTAATCAGGCCCGATCGTGCTTCTGAGCACTTTTCTTGCTAGTCTGTCGCATCCGCAGTTGTATTTCGACGACACGGACTGGACAAAGCATGTTTCTTCCCTGAAAGCGATCGGTTTAAACATCCTGATCACGCACCCTGTGAAGAACGTCGACCGACGACTGCTCCCCGTTGCTGGGAGCGACAACGAGGAGTTCTTGTTGGCCAGCATCGCGGACTCGTTGCAACAAGTAACAACGCCTTCTGGCTTTGTTCTGTGCGCGTTGTGAGCGTGCTCTTGCACTGCTCTTGCTGCTACAATCAATATAGTCGAAACGTTTGTCAGTTGTGGTTCAGTTGGTTCTTAACCTGTGGGGAATGATAGGGGTTGTAGGTGGGTAATTAGTCTATTTTTTCTGTTTGTTTGTTACGCAATTTTCTTTCGAGTTCGCCAGAACCATTGCAAATGGTTGAGTTCAATTTCGGTTGTGGGAAATAGAGATCCAGTCTCAACCGGAAGTGGGTAACAAGGAAAAAGGTTAAGAACCACTGATACAGAGCGACCCAAATAGTGTTTTCAACATGGACACCCTGATAGATAGTATTATTCAAAGCGTAATTAAAATCGCTGAAGTTCTGAAGCGGGCAGCCTCAAAATTCGCGAGCTTGAATCACACCAGTTAGAGACCGCTATGTGTTTGATTGTTAGCAGTTAGCGATTTTCCGGCACTTGTTAAAACTGCCAGTTGGTGCCAACGGAGGAAGGTTTTATCTTTCGTTTCTTTTTTTCCAGCTTTACGACGTTGGCAAGAAGCAGCCGTTGCCGCAGATATGTCGGTGCGTTCTGGACGATCATCGGACGAAGGTATCTTGCCTCGCTCTGGAAGATAACGTTCGCGGTCCAGGTTTGTTAAACTTACGAAAATTTTTTTTTTTCTTCATCACAAAAATAGTGATAAAATTTTGTCAAATGTGGTTGCCGCGCTTTTGAAACTGTTTTAATCTAGTTTCTGTTAATTCAGGAATTATCATTTCATCTTTAAAATAATGTACCAAAATTGCCTGTAGGCATTACGAAGGAGTTTGCTAGCCAACAGTTTAAAGCTATAGGTTTGCTGCAAGCTTTCGAGGAATCAGCCGGCTGGGCTCTACTTTCTTCTTTTTGCAGTGATTCAAACTTGCATATATCTGCAGGCCCGTAGCGAGGTTTTGAGGTTTGGGGCCAAAATACATGTTAGGGGGCAAGATTTTTTTTTTGTTATATGTATGAAACAAATTTTTCTGGGCACAACAAAATTCTGCAGATCTGTATTCAAGTAACTAATCTCCACACAGGTAAAGGGTTTGAATCCATCAACTGTTTTTTTAACAGAAAATGCGACTTTGATAGATCTCTGCAAAGAGCGTTTTTCGTGCAAACAGCTTTCGCGATATTTTTTAGGTTATATGTGTTTTAATCACACTCAAGTTTGTTTGCGGGGACTGGAGACAGGAGTTTTAGAACCTAATTGTCTTTTGCACAGTGGTCTCCAAACATGTTTTGGAACTCTGGCACACTTCCCTAGAGAAGTGTTGTCAGTGTCAGGTTCATTTAAGCAGGAGCCGAAACGTGGGTTGATATTTTAGAAATTTAAATGAGTTCGTTTGTTGGCAGTTTTCTTCAGCTTGTCCAGTTGTTGAAGATGAGATTTTATTTCAGGAGCCGCTCGTTCCAGGACTGGCCTTCACTCGCTCGCACGCTTGATTGGTTTTGAGGATGACGTTTCTTTCTTGTACCTTGCTCAGGTGTGAGCTTGATCCTGTAGTAGAAAGTTTTGGCGCTTCCCCCCCGCTTTTGTTTAAAAGTTTTGCGTCACACTTACCGCGCAGTTGACTGAAACTGCAACAACCAGCCTTTCTCATTTTGCAGCGAGTCGTGTCCACGTATCGTCGCGCGTGCACCAAGCGAGCTGTCCGGAGCCGAAAACCCGTTTCGGATTTGAAACAATGTGACAACCTCTCCTACGCCCATGGTGTAGTGGTGGCGAACATGGAAGGTGAGGCTTTGCTTTGCGGAAGTTTTCGTAGTCCAGAAGATTACCAGCCAATGGTTGTGTAATTGAAAATATCAGTTGTCAGTCTTACGTAAACGGTTCGTCACTTTTGTTTGATACAGCGTTGATACAAACCTGGACTGTGCTTTATGAGCTTCGCGGCTTGAAAAGGTTGCCGCTGACGTGATTTGCTGTCTGTCGCGATTTAGATTTTGCACTTGGGCTGAAGTTGGAGAGGTGTGATTTTGATTCAAGAAAAACTAGTGACGAACAGAACTGAAAACTAATGAATTTTTGCTCTTGCGAGACTTTGAAGAGTTTTAAAAATGCGAGAAAAAAGCTTGGTGATCACCACTTCAGTTTCGACCAAGTTCTGGCGCGTGGTTGAGTTTTAGCGATGTGCAGTAGTTTAAACTGAGAGGAGTCGTTGGCGATCAAGGTCAAGAGATCGCAGTCACGCCAAAGTAGTAATTTTCAAGTATTACGATTTTCTAGCACGCGACGGTACAAACAGTCCCGTCGCCTTGCGGGGACTTTTGGGCGCTTAAACCCCCAAACAAAGCTCCAAGCACCCCCAAATGGAATATAAGTACTATAAATCATTGGATTTTTGTCAAATTTCACAATGTAAAGCCCCCCTGAACAAGAGTGAACCCCCCCTATTGAAAACCTTCTGCGACGGGTACAACAGTTCTGGGTACAACAGTCACTTCCCCAACCGACAACACGCTGGTGACGCTTCTCAGTTAATGCGTTCCTGTGACCGTGACTACCTTGCAACACCCTGTCGGTTGCACTACCATGCTGGTCGGGCACAGTCGTGATGTCGACCATTCTACGCGTACGGCAAATGCTCCGTTCCTAGCAGTGCATATATATAAATTTGCAGGTAAACGTTGTCGGGGCAACAGCAGACCACCTCCCCGCGCGACCCTTTGCATCTGATGTTGTCGAACTTCTATGCTCCGCGTCTTTTCGCATCAATTTCTTCGAATGTTCATTTTTTTGCATTGGCTGCGTGTCTGGCGGGCTCATGAGCAGGTTCGCGTGCCAGAGAAAGTTCGTTCGACGAGCTTATTACTCGCAGGCCAGCACCACCTGATGATGTCCGGTTCGGGCGATCTGGTCCTTGACGTCTGCCGCTACTTTTGGGACGGCGACGCCATCCGGCCATTGGACGACGTCACTCGTCGAAAAATCTCGGACTTCTTCAACCGCGCTGACGCAGTCGGTCAGTGCGTCACGTTTTCATTTGTCCCGGTTCCTGTCGAGTTCGCGAAAAAGGAAAGCGTGATTTTTGAGCAGAGTTCTTCAAACCCAAGGTATTTTCTGTTTTGCCTGATGTATTTTTAACGTTGTTGACATCTTTCTCGTTACCATAAATTGCCCTTGAAAGAGCGTTTCTATACTTGTAACCTCAGCATCTGGTTTACCTGTGTGCTCTACTTGCAGGTTGCTACACGCGTCAATCGATTTCTCCGTACATGTAAAAGTCATTAATACTGTAGTAACATATGTGTTCGAAACAAAAAGACTCAACATACACTTACTAGATTTTTAGGAATTGACTTGTAAGCAAAATGTATGAATGTAATGATGTAATGAATGTATTTCTCGAATTACTGCTGAGAAAGTCCAGATTGAACTAAACTGAAACATATTTTTCTGTTCGAACAGCTACAATGACTCGCTTGTAAACGACGTTTATTCAATGTCGGAAAAATGCACTTGTCCTCCAATTGAAAACCCAGGTATTCTTCAAATACAATAGGGTTTTGGCAAACAAGCTCCACCGACCGCACGATGCTTGTTTATGGGTTGCAGTTCGAGAACCACTGCAATCTGAAAAATTTCTCTCTTTGCCTCAGTGACGTCGGAATACCGCAGGGACAGATTTTTCTCGGCATGGTGTCCCTGCAGCATCAGAACCGTCTTCCCGTGTTCCGATTGGTCGAGGCGCTCGACACTGCCTGCATCCGATTCGTCCATTTCACGCCGGAAGACGAAGTGCGCGCGCGGGTTAGTTGCGACTGTTTTTTTTTGAGCCCGACAACACACGTCGCTCAGATGTGACTTTGTAAAGCTGCAGGTTCGTCTGAAATTCATCTTAAATATTTGGATACATGGCGCAGGTTTTTGCCGAGAAGATGGGCATCGAGGTGGGTTGGAACTGTCACATATCTCTGTCGTCGAATAACACGGAACGCGACGACGAGGGGGAGTCGCTGACGACGCGCGATGACTCCGCAGGGATGGACGTCGAAGGTCAAGGGTGTTCTTTTTGTTGTTGATTGTTTCAAAAGCGTAGGAACGTGCGGAAAATATAACCTTGCGTTGGATTAGTCTAGGCGCATTTCTCAGAACGTAAAGCTTTGCACAACTTTTGTCGAGTTACTTCAGTTTTGATTGATTGTAAGGAAGAAGTTTGAGAATGCGTCGAGCTGATTGCATCGGTTCCGCTCAAAAATCGCCAATTCCTGTGTTGTGTTCAATTCTGAGTCGGGAAATTTAAACTAAGCATACGAGACATGTTTTTTCATGTTTTTAACCCACAAGGATCGCAACTGTTTGTCCAGTCATAAGTTGCCGACCGATAGAGTCAGTGAGCTAATCAAGCCTTCTAAAGAAAGAGAAAATCACAGTGCTTCAATTTAAAAAATCTGCGAACTTTTGGTTGTGAACTTTTTTTTGTGTAACGTTATGAATCGGTGAGGTCAAGAAATTTTTGGATGATGTCATCGGGGCCTGAGAAAAAAATTCCAGTGGCAATTTACTTGTTTTCTCTTAAAATAAACTAGACGAAAATTCGAATCTTTAGATGCCTTAATTGGCCATCTAGCGTTGGTGGTTGGCAAGTTATGGCCAAAAATGATGATTAATTAATTATCCCCCTATGGATTTCCAGAGATACAATATTGTT